>Ga0209536_100004921_pt1 | contig 21003 bp, 16 predicted proteins | sample DeeMarSeWOR28_12_FD_187461 | JGI IMG/M metagenome (GOLD analysis project Ga0209536, IMG submission 187461) | Marine sediment microbial communities from White Oak River estuary, North Carolina - WOR-2-8_12 (SPAdes) (version 2) | ecosystem: Environmental > Aquatic > Marine > Intertidal zone >... | reverse complement strand
GAGCTTTCAGGTGTGGGAGATCAGGGGTGAGGTATTTCCTGGCCCCAGTGGCGGAGGCCAAGCGCTACACTGGACAGACACATTTTCGAAGCCACAACTGAAGGCTTACATGGATGCGGCAAAGGTGAGCCCGGCTCACGACCTTTTGACGAAAATGGAGGGTACTTGGAAAGCTACTGTCCGGGCATGGCAAGACCCCGCGGCCGAACCGGAAATATCCCACGGCACGAGCGTCGCGAAGCTCATCCTGGGAGGCCGGTTTCTCCAGAGTGATTACGAAGGAACCATGATGGGAATGCCGATGAAGGGGATGGGATTGTTGGGTTACGACAACACGAAGAAGGAATATTGTGGCGTGTGGCTGGACAATATGTCCACTGCCATGATGCCCTACAGCGGCCAGTTCGACGGGAAAACCCGTACTTTGACCTGTCACGGCGATGGCGTCGACGCTTTGACAGGTATGCCGTATATTTCCCGTATGGTCACGTCCATCGTCAACGACGATAAGCACGTGTGGGAAATGTACTCACCGGGACCTGACGGTAAGGAAGTCCGATGGGTTGAAGTCACTTACGAAAGGCAATGAGGAAATCCCATGCGCGCTATGGTGCTGAAGGCTCAGGGACGCCCACTCGAGCTCAATGATCTACCTGACCCGGTCCCTGGACCGGGCCAGGTTTTACTGCAGGTTCACGCGTGTGGCGTTTGTCGCACTGATTTGCATGTGGTCGATGGAGATCTGAGCCGACCCCAGTTACCCTTGGTGCCCGGTCATCAGATCGTGGGTGTCGTGCGCGAGGTGGCTGCTGATGTCACCAGTTTTCGTCCGGGTACGAGGGTGGGAGTACCCTGGCTGGGCGGTAGCTGTGGTTCCTGCCGCTTCTGTCGGTCCGACAGAGAAAATCTTTGTGAAGAGGCGGTGTACACGGGTTACCAAGTCGACGGAGGTTTCGCTGAGTATTGCGTGGCCCAAGCCCGCTTTTGCTTCCCGCTCCCCCCAGGTTACCCTGACCTCCAAGCCGCGCCTCTCCTGTGCGCGGGATTGATCGGTTATCGGGCCTATCGCATGGCGATTGATAAACGCGGATCAGCTCGTCGTTTGGGATTTTATGGATTTGGGGCCGCCGCCCACATCCTGATACAAGTCGCTCGCCACCATGGCCGTGAGGTCTATGCGTTCACAAGGCGAGGGGACAGCCGCAGCCAACGGTTTGCCAGTGAATTAGGTGCCGTGTGGGCTGTACCCTCGGACATGCCGGCGCCGGTACCGCTGGACGCAGCTATCATCTTCGCGCCAGCCGGTGAATTACTGCCATTAGCGCTGCGCAGCGTGGACAAGGGGGGTGTCGTGGTCTGTGCCGGTATTCATATGAGCGACATCCCGTCTTTTCCTTACGCGGACCTGTGGGAGGAACGAATCGTTCGTTCCGTGGCCAACCTGACTCGTTGTGATGGGGAGGAATTTCTAGCCTTGGCGCCACAAGTCCCCATCGAGACCGATACACATCCCTACCCTCTGGAAAAAGCCAACGAGGCTTTGGATGATTTACGCGCCGGCCGTTTCGATGGCGCAGCCGTCATCCTTGTGGACGATACTATTCCAACGCTGTCTTGATCGAGTAGCAGAAGTCCGTCAGGGAAGGATCCCGCGCGCCCATGACCAGGACAATATCTCCTGGGCGTGCCTCGGCAGCGATGCAGCCAACGATCTCGCTACGCTGCGCGATGAATTCGGCGCGCAAGCCACGCTCAGTAATTGCTGTAACAATTTCATAAGAAGATATGTCCCGCGTCACTGTGCCACCGGCGTAGTAGATCTCCGGCATCCAAAGTTTATCGTCAGGTCGCAGGTGAGTGACAAAAGCCTCGATGAGCGCGTTTTTCAGAAAACGGGTCGGCCCAAAGCCGTGAGGTTGAAATACGGCCAGGATCCGGCCAATGGCTGACCGCTCCGGGGAGTGGTCGTTGTGTAGGTCATGAGAGGTTCGTGCCTGAGCCGAGGTCAACGCCGCCCCGATTTTATCCGGGTTGTGGGCGAAATCATCGATGATCTCGACCCCCTTGACAACACCGACGGATTGAAATCGCCGGGCTACACCCCGGAAATTGGCCATCGGTTCGACCATGTCCACAAAAGGCACGTCGAGTTGCTGGCAAGCTGCGATGGCCGCCAATGCGTTGGTGACGTTGAAAACACCAGGTATCGTCAAACGAAATTGAATGTCACCAACAGTGAAGGAAGATCCACTCTGAGTGGTTCGAACGTCTTGTGCACGGATATCGGAATCGGATTCGAAGCCGAATACGGTCGCGCCCTGGGCAATCTCCTGAAGATTTGGATCTACGCCAACTAGAAACGGTCCCCGGGTGTGATCGTGGAATGTTGCAAACATGGTCGCCAACTCGGTCAATGGTTTGTGGTCCAATCGCAAATTGAGCACGACACCGAGCCACGGCTCGTAACGCACGAGGCTTCCGTCACTCTCGTCGGCTTCGATGACGAGCAGGTCACTGGTACCGGCCCAAGCATTACCAAGGAAACCCTCCTCTTGTAGCGATATCAAGTTACCGCCGGTAAGCAGCGAGGGTTCCTTGCCGGTATCCCGTAATATCTCGAATACCATGGCGGTGACACTGGATTTACCGCTGGTGCCGGTGATGGCGATGGTTTTCTTTTCGGCGACGTAGTGGGCCAGGAGCTCAGAACGGTGCAGAATGGGAACGTCGAGATTTTTTGCCATGGCGAAGTCGGATATTGAGTCCTCCACTGCTGTGGAGACGATGACAGTGTCGCAAGTTCGACCGTTTGCGTCGACGAGACCGCTACCGTCCTGGGGAAACAACCCAACACCGGCAGCGGTAAGCCACTGCCGTGTCCGTTCACGCTCGCCGCTGTCGAAGGCGCGGTCGCTGCCAGTGGCGCGCCCACCGGCGAGGGCGTGATACTGGGCCAGACCGCTCATTCCACTCCCACCAACCCCGACGAAGTGGAGCCAAGAGTTATTACTTTGAGTGAGTGGATTATTCATTGGATCATCTCGCTGGTTGGACTGAGTTCTCTCGCGGCCTAACCGATCCGCTCCAGATCGCGACCTGATTGTCTTTTTTGTTTCGTTATCAAACGATCACCACGAGATCGCCTTGCTCAACACGGTCGAATAGATCGATCACGTCGTGGTTGGTTAACCGGATGCAACCCTGTGACAGCGGCTTGCCAATCTGATTCTCACGGTTAGTGCCGTGAATGTAGATGTATCGTTCACGGGAATCGAGCCCGGGACCACTATTGACGCCGATTTCCTGCCCTACCAGGGTCAAGATGCGGCTGAGGATCATATCCTCCGCCGTTGCCGATTCCTCCGGACGCCATATTTGCCCGGTCGGATCGCGGCTCTCGAAAACCATACCTTTTGGCATGCCGGCGCCGATTTTGTTTTCGATGCAATGCAGGCCCGGTGGTGTTCCGTGGGAGCCTTCATGGGCGTTGAGCCCCGCCGCCGCCGTCGATACGGGGTAAATCCTCTCCATGGAACCGCCCTCAATCAGTAGCAGCCGTTGCCGTGAAACATCCACGAGCAACCAGCGCCCGGGTTCACAGGTCAACCGCCGTGCTGTCGCAGTTACGAGTGCTCGGGTGATAGGGTCCACTTCCGCGGGCGTCAAAACACTCCTCCCTGGCCGAACAACCGTTCGTGGCTAGGGTACCATTCCCTCCCTTGCAACGGCAATGCCCCGATTTTATTTGCGTTTCAATTGGCAGGATTGCAGGACTCTTGCCATTCGGGTGGTTGCTGACCACTTTTCGTTCGAGGCATGCCGTTTGGGGTATCACGTTACGGGGATCTGAGGAGGACCTCGATCATGTACGACCTAGACTCCGCACTGGACCAACAAATCATCAAGGTGATGAAGAACCGTCCAACCGTCATCCTGACTGAGCCATACGATGCGCGTGTGGTTGAAGCGGCCTGTTTTCTGCCCCGATTTGCCCGAATTGTTTTTCTGGCACCGGAGGAACACGTCAAAGCCGTGATCGCCAACGAGTTGCGCCATATCGATCCTACCCGGGTGGAATTTGCTCTTTCCGAGAGTACCTTCGTCGATATCGACGATTACGGTGATTTGGTGGAAGAGTTTTCACAGGCGTACGTGCAATTGCCCGAGGGTCTGGCTCGGACTCGTGACCGAGAAGTCGCTCTGCGTTTGATCTCCGAACCAGCCCATTTCGGTATCATGGCCGTTCGCCAGGGGTACGCGGACATGGTCGTGGGTGGTGTCCAGCACGAGCCCAAGGAATATTTTCGTCCCATGACCCGGCTGCTGGCCAAACAGGAGACCTTATGCGAGGCCGGGGTTTTCGTTCTGCCCGACGAGCATCCCGACGATGCCTACCCTCATAACATCGTGGTATTTGGCGATGTGGGTGTGAATGCAACCATGACCCCCGAAACTCTGGCTCACGTCGCCGTGGGTACCTGCGCCGTCGCCCGGGACATCTTCCCCGAGGATGTGCTTCCTGTGATCAACGGCGCCATTGTGTCTTATTCGAACCGCGGATCGGATGAGGGACCGTCTCCGGAAATGGTACGTCAAGCCACCGAACTGATCCCGGACATCCTTACTGAGCGAATTCGTCGTGGCCGGCGGTACGCCAGTATCCGTATCGAGGGGGAGGTGAAGGTGAGCGTGGCCTTGAGCCGTCGTTCTGCGGCCTATTACCGGAGGGGACAAGAGAATACCTTCATAGGTGGCACCAACGTCATCATCACTCCCAACCTAGAAATGGGAAATTTTCTCTTCCATCTATATGCGACCCGGTATCCCACGGCGAAGAAATTCGCGGTCATGTTCGGTGTCCGTTTTCAGGGCGTGGATTTGCCAATGGATTGTGTGGCCGAAGACGTCATGCTGGCCGTCAAAGCGAGCATCCTCCGTCTACACCGGTTCGGTCATTGGCATCGTACCCCTAAGGATGCTTTTTTCCAGCGGCACCGGATTTTGGCTATCAATCCCGGTTCCACTTCGACCAAAATCGCCGTGTACGAAGGGGATCAAGAACGGTTCGCAGAGGAGATTCAACACTCTTCCCAGGAGCTCGAGCCATTCGAGGGCCAGAAGATCGTCGCGCAATACAGCTTCAGAAAAGAAGCCATCATCCGGGTTTTGTCCGACCAGGGATTATCGGTCGAGGACTTCGACGCCATCTCTGCTCGTGGTGGCTTGGTGCGCCCGATTCCGCACGGGACTTACACCGTCAACGAGAAAATGCGTCAAGATCTCCTGACAGGTGTAGGCGGTGATCACGCGTCGAATCTTGGGGCTCTCATTGCCCATGAATTGGCTGGTGATACAAACAAACCGGCTTTTATCGTCGACCCGGTCGTTGTGGACGAAGTGCCCTCCCGGGTGAAGATATCTGGTGTCAAGGAGTTACGCCGCCGCGTCATTAGTCACGCCCTGAACCAGATCGCAACAGCCCGCCGCTATGCAGAGGAGAACGAGACTTTTTATGAGTACCTGAACCTTATCGTCTGCCATATGGGTGGTGGTATCACAGTGGGTGCGCACAAGAAGGGGCGATACATCGACGTGAACAATGGTTTGGATGGTGAAGGTCCGTTCAGCCCCCAACGATCCGGGTCTCTTCCGACCGGTCAACTCATCCGCCTCTGTTTCTCCGGTAAGTACAATTTGGAGGAATTGCTCAAGCTGAACAAAGGTCGCGGTGGCTTGATCGATCTCTTGGGTACGGCCGATTTTCGCGAGATCGAGCAGCGCATCGAAAATAACGATACCGAGGCGATAGAGGTTTGCGAAGCCATGATTTACCAAATTGCCAAACACATCGCAGCTCTGATACCCGCTTTCGATGGACAACCAGTGAATCGCATTTTACTGACGGGCGGTTTGGCTCGTAGTCAATACCTGGTTGATGGTATCACAAAGGCTGTTTCGGCAATCGGTTGTGGTGTTACTGCTTATCCTGGAGAGAACGAGATGTTTGCCCTGACTAAAGGTGCACTGCGTGTCTTGAACGAGAAAGAAGGAGTACGCACGTACGATCCCGAAATATTTTAATGGAGGATTGGTTATGAATCCCCTACACAACCTCGATCAACTCGTTACTGACTTGAAAAACCAGCCGTCCCGTCGGTTGACTGTCGCTGCGGGCCACGATCCCAACACTATTCAGGCAGCTGCTCGTGCTTCTGCGGAGGGCATTGCCGAGGTGACTCTCGTGGGGGATGGGGTGAGGATCGAGGCACTCTGTGACGAGTATGATATCGATTTGGATTTGTTCCACGTTCATACCGAGCAAGACGAAGTGATGGCAGGAGCCGCAGCGGTGCGCATGATCCGCGAGGGTGAAGCGGACGTCCTGATGAAAGGACTGATCAGCACCGACAAATACATGCGGTTGATTCTGGACAAAGAGAAGGGGCTGTTGCCTAAGGGAAATGTTTTGAGTCACTTGAGTGTGTTCGAGTTACCGGCTTACCAACAGCGACACGGGAAGCTTCTGTTCGCGAGTGACGTGGCAATCATCCCCGCTCCCGATCTCGACACCAAGATCAAGATTCTCGGCTATTGTATCGAAGCGGCCCACAGCTTCGGAATCGCCACGCCCAAAGCAGCGCTCATTGCGGCGACGGAGAAGGTCAATCCCAAGATGGTGGCAACCACCGACGCGGCTCTCATTGCCCAAATGGCTGCGCGGGGCCAGATCAAAGGCGGTGTCGTGGAGGGGCCACTCGCCTTGGATGTTGCCATTTCTCCGGAAGCCTGTGAAGTCAAGGGATTGACTACCGCGGTAGCGGGAGACGCCGACATTCTTGTGTTTCCCAACATCGAGACCGGTAACGTTTTTTACAAGGCCGCCACGCTCTTAGCAGGAGCACGCCTGGCGGCGGTAGTGGTCGGCACGACTGCCCCATGCATCTTGACCAGCCGGGCTGACACTGAAGAGTCCAAGTTTCTTTCCATTGCCCTGGGCTGCCGCTTGGCCAAGTGATTGCCCCGCCCCAGAGGAAGATACTATGAATGTGCTAAACATAGGCTGGAGTGACTTTGCTCGGACGAGGCACACTGTTGGCGGTAGCCGCTCTTATTTTTCGGGCACACCCGAAGAGCTGTTGGACCTGGTGCGGGCCCATTGGCACCGACGGCGTCCAGGAACCGGCCAAAGCGATCTGGATGGGGTAGTCGTGGTGCCGGTACCGCCAGACCGGTTCGTCAGTGGCACGGTCTTAGTCAAAAAAAGTACCGTCCTGCATGCTTGCTTCGAAAGGCGGCAACCCCAGGAAAACGGTTTCGTCCGGGTGACTGCCGAAGGGGAGCGGGAACCAGCCCGTTTCGCTGCGGTGGTTCTCTACAGTGCTGCAACTCTTTTAGAAAAAGAAGGGACCCGCAGCGGTAATAATGACTGGGAAATCGTCAGTCTCCTGGCAGGGCCGCAAGAAGATGAGCCCATGAATCCTTTGACTATGGCGCGCAACATGTTGGCCGAGCCGGGTGGCACACCGTGTGAATACAGTGCCTGGGAATTCGCCGCAGCGATCAACTATTGGAGCCAGAGGGCCAATGCCCACGTTTTAACGGAGTAACGGGACAGGGTCCAATTCCCTCAAGGCTGCAGGTTTTAACCCGAAATCCACCTAAGAGGCCTCATTACCCTGATTGACCACTTGGTCTGGTACCAGGTCCGGGGGAAGGTCGTTCTGGTTGCCTGTGGGTTGAGTCCAGAGCTGGAGAGGGAATGATGCTTGTGGACACGTTGAAAGCGGTTGTGCGGGCAGCATGCCGCTCTGTAGAAATGGGTTGTGGCTGTGAGGCAGAAACCGTGCAAATCACCCAGGTGGAGAATTGCGGTTTCAGCTTCCCGCTCGTAGCGGCGGCTCATTATCTCCAAGGTCCCGTTCGGCGAGTGGTATTGGGCAGTGATCTTGACTTCGCACGAGAGATTGGGGCTCAACAGTTCGAAGATGAGGCCCGGGAAAAAGTCATTTCGGACAAGCAGGATGGGGACGAGCCAGATTCGCTTGCAGAGGCCCAGCGCGGTTTCCGTATTCTCTGCGAAGCTCTACGTGACGACTTGTATGCGGCATTACGTGAATCTGATTTGCGTAGAGAATTCACGATCCATGATTCCGAACGATTTCAGGTGCAAGCAAAAATAGAGCGACAGTTCCATATCATTATTTCGACTGAGAAGGGCAAGCTAGATTTGTTGGTCAGGATGGCCACGCATAATGAAATTGCAGGCCGCCCTCATAATACCTTCGACGGTCCAGTGACGAATTCAAAATCGCCATTGGCCAGTTACACCATTGATTTCTCTGAGGACGTACGGAACATCATCAACCACCTCGTGACCCATGAGGAAGATGTTTATCTTCGTCTTCCGGCTGGAGATGGCCGTCACAAGGTCTATCACGCGACTGTACTGGGGATTACCAAGGGCAGGGAGGGGCGTGATCTGTCTCTGACCAGCTCTTGCTTGTCTACTAACGAGGCAAGAATTGGCCAAGATATCAGTGTTCTCTTTTTTCGTCATGGACGCTTAATGCAATTCCAGAGTCTAATTCAAGCTCATTCACGAGTATTCGTGGGGAAATCGGCCCATCTCCCGCTTCTCCAATTAGGCGCGCCGACCAAGATCACACCAGGACAGCGGCGCGATGCCTTCCGTATTGTTCCCGACACGGAAGTGACAGGGACCATTCGCAGTTCGTTGGTTCTGAAGAGTCCTGGCGGAACCGAGAAAAGACAGGTCGTGCCTTTCGTAGTGCGAGACCTGAGTTTTACAGGGGCAAGAGTAGAGATCCAAAGCGACACTTTGTTATCGGGATTCCGGTGGGGACGAGAAATCGAGTGCATTTTTGATCTGCCCGAGCCACACGGCACCGTCGAGGTCATTGCAATTGTCCACCGTTTGGACTTGTATCCTAAGAAGAGAACCGTCAAGTGCGCTCAGTTGGGTGTCGAGTTCATCCGAGAACGCCAGAAAGCACCCCACGGTCTGGAAATCATACGTCGCTACGTGTTGGATCAGGAGCGTTTAACCCTCAAACGACGCACTGAACTGGGGATTCACTGAACCGTTGACGGGTAAGTGCAGGGATCGAGACAAATATCCTCACTTCACGACCGACGCTTTCCCCATGACGCGGCGCCAATACGACGACTGCCCGGTGTGGTAGGCTTCGTGAAAAACCAAACCAGCCAACAAAGAACCGATTGTTTCGTTTTCGTTGTTTGTGGGACTGAATGGTGCCTTGGCTGCTAATTGTTCTGGGGTGATCCTGTCTAATCCCTCATGAATTTTGCCCATGGTAGCCTCATGTGTCTCCAACATCTCGCTTATTGACTTGGCATCGGTGGGACCGGTCACCGGTGGTGATTTGCGATCGAAGCGTTTGATCTCGTCTTCGCTCCAGATCGGTTTTTGGTCTAAAACCGACATCATATGATGACGTGAAGCGACAATGTGGCCCACGATCCAATTGAGGCAATTGCCCCCGTCGGGAGGACGATTAAGGCTGTCTTCTTGACTGATATCCTCACAGTTCTTCAAAAGAATCCAGTGGGTGTAACCCAATTGAATCTTGAGTGTCTCGGGATTCATGGTTTTTCCTTTCTTTTCGGGGAGGAACGTCTTCCTTGGACGGTTCCCTTACGGTTTTGTTCTTCTTGTGGGTCAAGAGTGCTACGGAGCTCAATGGCAGTCACTTCGGCGATGGCAGTCATCACACGATAAAATCCTGCCAGGCTCCGTTCCGACACGTGATTAGCGATTTTGGTTTCCAGTGTCTCAAGGATAGAACGAATTCGTTGCGCGGTCGCACACCCTTCGTCTGTCAGGGCAATCAGAAATGAACGGCGATCATCAGGATGAATCGAGCGAAGAACGAGCCCGCGGTCTGCCAGTCGGTCGAGAATACTGGTCAGGGTGGATTTCTTGTGCCCGAAGACAGCCAACAATTCACCAATGGAGCAAGGACCATAGCTGAGTAAATAGGCCACGAGATGCGCCTCGGGGTTGGTGATACCGGATTCTGCGTGAATTTTCTCTAAATGCACAGACAGCTGTCGGGTCGCCTTGTGAATGGGCGAGAGGAAGCGGAGTGGAGCCATCACACTGGAATGAGTTGTCTGCATTTTGTACGATTTCGGATTGTTCATAATCGGAATAAATAGAAACAGAAAGGCTCTCTGTCAAGACGGATCGACCATTTATTTTTCTATTTGAGATAGGAGAAGCGAAGACGTATCAACGCATCAGAACAATTTTACGAGCGAATTTCTTTCCACCCGTGACGAGGTGGACAACATACACACCGGAGGGAAGAAAACGTCCCAGGCGGTCCCGTCCATCCCATTGAGCCTCGTGCCTCCCAGCTGGCCGCTGACCATTAACAACAACGGCCACTTCCCGGCCTAATAGGTCGTAAATTGTGAGCTTTACATGAGATGGTTGAGGGAGTGTGAAGGTCAAAACCGTCAAAGGGTTGAAGGGATTGGGATAGTTTGGTTCGAGGGTTGGCTCGGTAGGTGTATCGGATTGGACCAGGCTTGTCGGCTCAAGCCACACAGTGAGTGGCAAAGTAGTGTGGGGCTGGATGTCAACACCCAAGTAGACGACAGCCACCTCTCCAGATTGGTCTACTTGTAAAATTGTGCCGGTATTGGCGTGATAAGTTCCGTCCGTCGGCATGAGGAACTTCACCAGGCCATGCTCGAAAGACTCACTGTGATTGTTCGTCAGGATCGCTTCTTGAAGGTCTTGGGTTCCGTCGTTTGCTCCGGCAAATTCGATTCGCAGAATATCACCGCTACTTCCTGCCGTCAGAGTTGGCCTGGGGTGAAGAGTGCTGCCCGACACGCGAATCAACCGGTAGGATCGATCTCCGCCGCAAACGTTGTCTGTAGAGATGTCGAAGGGATAGTTTGTGATGTTACCGCTATCGCTGTGGATGTGACCCCAAAGGGCCATATCCACACCCAGATCGGACAAATCGAGCTGGGAGGAAAAGTCATAGTGATAGAACAGAATACGGACTGCGCTGCTCGCTGCTCTGTCGAGATCTGCATTCAACCAGGCCAGCTGACCAGCAGTGAAACTCTCGCCGCCGTAAATCCACGATCGCCAGTTGTCGTAGTTGATGTAAGATTCCAGGGCGGTGAAATGCAGGGATCCGTAATCGAAGCTGTAGTTTTGGGTAAACTCCGGTGCGCCGGGTGGTGGATTGTTCAAGTGCGGCCAACCGAAGAATCGCCACCAGTTACGTCGTGCGGTACCATCGGAGGGCGGTGTGCTATCCCAGCCGCCGATATCGTGATTGCCGGCGATCAAGAAAATCGGCACCTCGCACTCGGTCAGCAATTGCTGGGCTCGAGTGTAGGAGCGCCAGTCGAGGTAATCTTCCAACTCCCCTTCGTTGACCACGTCGCCAGTCAGTAACACGAATTCCGGATTGATGAGGTTGATATCCAAGATGACTTCACGCAGATCGACGATCTCGGTGCTGTCGGTCACCGATCCTCCCTGATCGTGATAGTCATGGTCAGGAAGGTGGGTATCGGTAATGTGCATGAAATAGAAATCCGACTTGAAATGATCGATGACACGTACAGCGTGCTGGGTCGTGTCAGTGAGGCCGCCGTCGGCATCCACCCTCAGGTCGAAGAGTTCGAAGAGAGGGAGGCTGGGGATGAGTGCCGACAATGTCCACCAGAGGGTTGTGGGATCGTAATTGCTGGACACGATTTCAAGTGGAATCACCAACGAATCATGAAGTAGCGCCGCAGTCCAACCCGTCGTGGCGGGATCGGCCACACAACTGATTTTCAGGGTGTCACCGGGTGTGATCAAGGCAGGAAGGTTCAACAAAGGCCTTTGGATCACGGTCAGAGTGTCCCCGATGGCAACGGTGGGCTGCAGGATTGTTGATGACGTTGCCGAGTCTTCGTCGATGGCGCTGGCTGAAGCGGCTGAAAGCGAGGCTAGGATGGCCAAAATCGCGATCGGGCACCAGACTCGAAACCAGAGTGGGTTCCCGAAACGGTAGCCAAGTTGACCACCCAACATACCCAGAGACGTTTGGGGAGGCTGGTCCGAACTTGGGAGGAAAACCATGACGACTCCTGGAGTGAATTCATACCAGCTGTCTGTAACAAGAATAACACATTGAGCCGGGGTAGAAAAAAGTTTCCCTTCCGGTAACTGGAAGAAAATCCCTCACCTGCCACGGCAACTTACAATCTCCCGGCTTGGGAGGTGGGAGATCAAGGATTAAAAAAAAGCAGCCAGAATCGCGGATGTTGGCGATCCCGACTGCTTTGGTGGACAAGGGGTCTATTTCAGCGTCCCAACGTCCGTCTCTTTAACGACTTATTTCACCATTGCCATCTTGTGGATGGTTGTCTGGTTCAATGCTTGTAATTCGTAGAAGTACACACCTGAGGCCACGGCTTCCCCGCGGTCGTCGTTACCGTCCCATATCACCGCACCGGGACCAGCTGGGACGATCTCCTCCAGAAGCGTTCGCACTCGTTCACCCCGGATGTTGTAAATTTTGATAGTCAACTCCCCACGCCGGGGCAGGTTGTAAACAATCTGGGTGCTGGGATTGAAAGGATTGGGGTAATTCCGCGCACGAAGTTTCCCGGCGGCGGCTGGAATATTCATCGGGAAGTAATCACCCAATACCCCAAAGAACAACAGGACATCCTTCAGCAATCGCGTGCGTGAGGCGCTAGGTATAGGACTGCCTTGGCTGCCGCTGGAAGTGTGGATGAACTTCAGGTCGTACGGTAAGGACACGATGTCGGCATCATATGCCGTATCATGGTGGTAAGTCATGGCAGTGAGGGAGTACATTCCACTCGATCCATCAGGATCCAGAAATTCCGCCACCCGCTCGCTCGTTTCTGCCGTTGTCACGGCATCGAAGGTCTGGAAGCTGGGGCAACTTCCATACGCCAGCCAATCCGTTACTGTCAGATTCATGCTGTTGCCGGGAATCGGTTGGACCAGTGGCGCCGCTTGATTCCCGATCAGGGGACGAAGATCCTTGTCGATGAAGTTTACGCCCATCCAATCAGATACGAATGCTTGCGCCGCAGATCCGCCATTCTGGGTCAGATCAAAGACCAGATCGTTTCCGGTCAGGAACATATTCTTGTTATTGAGTCGCAGCCAGACATCCAGCACTCCCACGTCGTCACTGGCATCGTACATGAAGTCACCGTTACTGATGGTGTAAGTGGTGAGATCGCCGCTGCTGTATACAATGGTTCGGTAACCAGCCAGCTGCTCCGTCGAGGCGCGTCCGCCCAAGCCGTTCCCCGCACCCGATGAGGGGCTGTTCGTGTAGTACACATCGAAATCGACACCGGGCTGGAAACCGAGGTTGTACCACGCGTAATACCATGCGTTTTCTCCCCCCCCGTTGGCGTAGTCGTTCCAGAACAGGATGTCCGGTTGATCTCCCTCAAACAGTGAAAAGAGTGACGGCAATCCCTGGACTCGAAACGTACTGTTGTAGTGTGGCCACATGGGCGGGCCGCTGAAGCCAGTGGTATCGCTCGGCAGCAGGGTTGTGCCCACGTTTCCGCCCACATTGTCCTGGGCCGCGATGTAGTAGTGGATCACATCGCCCGGGAAGAAGAAACCCGAGTCCGGCAGGTCGAAGTTATAACGATGGTCCACAACTTGGCCGTTGAATGTGTAAGTCGTGTCGCCATAGACCCACCCTTCGGTAGGATGAGTCCGGTATGGATCGAAAAGTGGGTTCGGCCAAAGTTTGTAATACAACTTCGGCATATCGTCGAGTGTTGAACCGGCACGGACCGGAACGACGTCAATGATAAGCGAGTCACCCGGGTCGTTCCGCATAACGCTGGGCAGCGCTATGTTCCGGGCCATATCAAAGCGGATGCTGTTCGCGGCAGGATTGTCGAAGTCGATAGTTCCACTCGCCGGGAAGCTGTCCTGGGCCAGATCCAGTTCACGGGCGAACGAGACAGGACCTTCGTTGGCAAAAACCTTGAAAGCAACGTTGTCGAAATATGGCGCGGGGGTCAGTTCGTCGTAAACGTAGCCCCAGATCCAAGTCAACAGATAATAACCCAGGGAAATCTGGACGTGGGTGCGTGATGGGGCCAGCAAACTGCTGACATCGAAGTCGTGACGAAAGTAATCGGGCTGATCGGAGTAATGGAGATAATTGAAATTCTGCCAATCCTGCCAGGTGACACCACCGTCGAGGCTGGAGCGAATGGACCAAGTATAAAACTGGCCTGAAGCAAGATGGCGGTAAATATCGAAGGAGAGAATGGCACTGTCGTATTCTTCGTTCGGCCACACCAAAGGGGGGGACCAGATTTCGTCGCGCCATGACCAATAGTCGGGATCAGAGGTGTAGTGAATGACGTAACCCCCGGGCCCGTAGCACCAGTTGATGCAGGGGGATCCAGGCCCCCCACAAATCGTACCATCGTCCACGAACGCGAACTGGGGTGTGTTGTTGGTGTGGCAGGGATCGATATCATCGAGGAGGGGCCATACCTGAGCATAGCTGCAGATCGCGGCCGCGTCCACGGCATCCCAATGGACAGCGCTGCCCGGTTCGAAATCGTCGTAGGTTTCCGTGGTAGAGGACTGGGTCAGGGTGACTGTGATGTCGTCGACTTGGGCCGCTCCGTCGGTGTCGATCTCACAGTCCTCGTCGGACCAACCGCCATCCGAATGGAAGCGCCAACGAAGATGGACCGTATTGTCGAAAGGCCCGGTGTAATCCCCAGGATAGACGCTGAATGTTTCGTCAACGTCGATCGGGACGAAGACATCCCCCACTTTATTGTTGCCATTGTACGAATGAACGAACTCCCAACCGTTTTCGCGATTCACTTCCAAATAGAGAAAATCGTAGTCAAGTTCGGTATCGAAATTCAAGCGGGCTGTGAGGTGAACTTCGGTGGGTGAAGACTCATCATTGACTGTGCCGTACCACTCCAAGGCTTGATCCCAGCTGTTGCCGTAACCGGGATCGCCACCCGGGTCGCAATCATAGAATTGTGTACCACACCACATGGCATGATTGGGATCGTAAGTGTCGTCGAGAAGTTCTGCGTTGAACGTGTCGATGTGCCAATAAACAGGCACGGGATCCTCATCGTAGAAGACCCAACCAACCCAGCCTTCGGGATCGGGAAGCGTGGGATCGCTTTCGTCTTGGAACTTACCATCGGTGCGGCCCGGCCCCCCGAGTATATATAGTGAATCACGCTCTGCTTTGGAAATATTTGCAGGCCCACCGCTGAAGTGGTTTGGATGACTGCCATCAACAAAATTGTACCTGGTTCCGCCGGGATCTTTTTTGGCAGCCAAGGTAACACCCGCTGTTAATACCGTGATGGCTAAAACGAAAACCAGAGACGTGGTTGAGACACTGTAAGACCGCATGATTAGCCCCCCTTCCTCACTGTAAGAGTCGCATGATTTCTATTAATTCGCAGAGCGGTGAAATATCTAACCAAATGAATCTCACAGTGGTTCTAATAATGAAATTACATAGTGGTGAACGAGAAGACCAGTAGTGGTGGCAATTCAGACCAGGTAGTTCTGGTTGGACAGGGCTAGAGATTTTAGGGTTGGTGCTTGGCTGAGGATAAACTCGTAGCCCTTCATTGCGACGAGCGGGGATGCCCGACGGGAATCACATACAGAGGCTCATGATCGGCGGGTAGCGCTAGGACCTTCCGCAGGCGCTGTTCGTAAAAAGCGCCGATGGGCACTCCTCCCAAGCCCAGCGCAACAGCTTGGAGTAGGATGTTTTGAGCCGCATGACCGGTTTCCATGGAGACATACCGCACGGCATCCTGGCCGTAGGTGCGAGCGGTGCGGGCAAAGACGGCGGTGATCACAAACAGTGCCGGTGCCTCGTAGAGGAAGGTTTGGTCGAGGGCCGCGCGCGCGATTCCTGGGCGTAGATCCTTGGGTGTGAGCTGTTGCAGCTCGTGGGGGTGGGGAAGATGGTGATAGAATCCATCGGTCAGAGCTACATAGATTTCGAGAGGATAAAGGGCGCCGGCCGAAGGCACAGTGCGAAGGCGCTCCTGCGGTTCGGTGACTCCGTGGGCCGCCCAGAGGAGTTGAGATATTTCGGCGAGGGTCAGTTTTTCGTCACTGAATTCTCGGATTGAGCGCCGTTTGGCCAGGGATTCTTCCAATATCATACAGCCGCGGAGAATCGGCTCGGGCAAATGGATCACGTCGCCGGGTTTTCGATCAGGGTTCATGACTTAATTCGTTTTTCCTTCCGGGTGAAGCCTTATTTCCGGCGAAGCATTTCGAGGTGGCTATTCAGGCGAAGCGCTGCGAGCAAGGATTTCAGAAAGAGCCAATCAAGCGAGATTGAAATGATCCCCCAAATTCGGTAAGAAAGTCTTCACTCCGGTCTCCGCCTTGATCCGTTGGGCTAGCGCTTTGGCTGCGTCCGGTTCCCCATGGGTGACGAAAATGGTTTTCGGCATGGTCTTGGCTGAGGTGATCCAGGCCATAAGTTCGTCACAGTCCGCATGACTCGAAAGGCCGTGGATCTGTTGGAACTCGGCTCGCAAAGGGACCATTTGGCCGTGGATCTTGAGCGACTTGGCTCCTTCCAGGAGGCTGCGCCCACGGGTACCTGCAGCTTGGTACCCGGCCAGCAACACCAGGTTTTTCTCATTGGGTAACCGTTGCACGAGATGGTGAAGGACTCGGCCGCCCGTCATCATGCCGCTGGCCGAGATGATCACCCGCGGTCCGCCGAGGTCGTTCAAAGTCTTGGAGTCTTGCACCGTGTGGTGAAAATAAACCTGATTGGGGAAGAGTCGGCTGCGGCCATCTTGGACGAGTTCCTCGTCAAGATTGCAGTCGTGGAGGTGGCGGCTGTAAATCTTGGTGGCGTCCACGGCCATGGGGCTGTCGATGTGGATAGGCACATCTGGTAAATCTCCATCCCTCATCAGATCCCTAAGGATCAAGGTGACCAGTTGGCTGCGACCCACCGCGAAGGCTGGAATCAACACAATCCCACCACGTTTAAAAGTTCGCAAGAACGGCTCACGAATCTGATCGATGATATCGACGTCGGTGTGACGGCGGTCGCCGTAGGTCGACTCTACAACGAGCACATCACACTCCGGTCGTGGGTCCGGATCGGTGTGCAGCGGCACCGCACTCCGGCCCACATCACCGCTGAAGACGACCGTTTTTTGCCGATCCCCTTGGTGTTGATCCTCGATTCGTATTTCGACACAGGAAGCGCCCAGAATGTGGCCCATGTTGTGGAAACGTGCCCGGATGCCGTTGTGCTTGTTCTTGGCGCGGCCAGGGAGTTCCAGCCAATCGCCGTATTTCGAGGATTTAAATAGCTTCAAGGCCGCCTGCGCGTCCTCAGCGTTGTAAAGCGGTTGGGCGGGTTTGTGCTTGCTGAAACCCTTCTTGTTGGCAAAGGCAGCGTCTTCCTCTTGGATCTTGGCGGAATCCATGAGAAGCAGATGGCACAGCTCGGATGTAGCTGGTGTGCAGTGAACCGCTCTCTCGTATCCCTCCCGCACCTGTTTGGGTAGGTAACCGGTGTGGTCGATGTGGCCATGGGTCAGGAGCAGATGATCCACTTGGTGTGGGTCGTAGGTCGGTTTGTCCCAATTGAGCAAGCGGAGCTTCTTGAGGCCTTGGAAGAGTCCGCAGTCCACCTGAACCGATGTGCCGTGGGCCTCAAGCAAATATCGGCTACCGGTGACAGTTCCCGCGGCGCCGTGGAAGGAAATCTTCAAGGTTGTCTCTCCTGTGAAAATGATACCGTTGGACTGGGAGCGAAGGTAGCATGAGGAGATGGTACTAGCCAGCCCCCTAACACCAATAATGGAGATTGGACCGTACTCCTGGTGTAAGGTACGTACTTCAATTCTCCCTACGCACGATCAGCTCCGCGCGCAATTGGTGCTTCTCGTTGAACAACCGTCGATATACCAATAGGGCTGTCCCGATGCACCCCAGAGACGTTGCTGCGGCGATCATGAACATGATAACCACTTGATACTTGACGGCAGCCAACGGATCGGCGCCGGCGAGGATCTGCCCAGTCATCATTCCGGGCAGAGAAACGATACCTACGACCATCATAGCGTTGATGATGGGAATCATACCACGTCGCACAGCCTCTCGCAGCGGGGTGCGGGCCGCTTCCCAGCGAGTGGCCCCCAATGATAGTTCCATCTCCACCTCGGCACGGCGTTCGGCCAGAGTTTCGAGCAGAGTGTCCAGGCAGAGGGAAATCCCGGTCAGACTGTTTCCCAACACCATACCCAGGAGTGGAATGAAATATCGCGGTTGATACCACGGAGTCACGCTGATAACCAGGGTCGTCACAGTCAAAGTCGTCACCAAACCGACGATCACCAGGGTGCCGAAAGCGAGCCAGGTCACTCCCGGAATGCTGCGGTTGGAACGCTGCACGGCTGCCCGACTGGCTGCCACGATCATCACAGCAGCTAATATGCTCACGGCCAAAAGACTGCCCCAGCCAAATACCGCCTTCAGCACGTAACCAATCAGCAGGAGCTGGACGACGGTCCGAAGTGCAGCCAGGGCGAGGCGCTTCTCCAGTTGGAGGCGTAAAGCTAGGCTGACCAATCCTGCGACGAGAACCAGGATCGTGGCCATTGCCAAGTCGAAGGTCGATAGCTGGATAGCACCGGCTGATGCTTGCATCAGGAGGTCTCCTCCCTCTCCCCACTCTCGAGTGGTTTATTTCGAGAAAAAGCCGACTGGGGAGGATGGGAGGCATCACCGGCTTCGTTCTTGAGACCGAACTGCCGCGTAACCAGGTGGGGTTCGAGATGAAGGGTTCGGTGGCACCAACGGTCGGACTGTTCGCGGTTATGGGTCACGATGAGAGCAGCGAGACCGCGATGTTCCGTCTCCTCGGTGACGATCCGTTCCACGGCTTGTACGGCATCTTCGTCCAGGGCACTGGTCGGTTCATCCAGCAGAAGCACCTGGGGCGTCAACAACAAGGCGCGTGCGAGACAAACCCGCTGCTGTTCACCCTGCGACAAGGAACTCGCCTCTTGGTCCAGGTAATGGTCATTCAAGCCGAGCAGCGCGAGTATCTCAATGGCGTGATCGGCAGAGAAGGTATCGGTAGCTGTTTTATACAGGAAAGGTCGCAGGAGGTTATCACGGACAGTCCCCGCCCTGAGAACTGGGCGTTGTTCCACCAGGATGGTTCGCCGCCGGTAACAAGGGTACTTCATGTCGCTTGGACATTTTCCTGCGAGCTCGATTTCTCCCGCTTCAGGATCGATCAAACCGTTGATGGTCCGCAAGAGAGTAGTCTTGCCACAGCCCGAGGGCCCGCGAAGTGCTACGCGTTCGCCAACGCCAAGGTTCAGTTCAATCGCACGCAGGAGGGACCGTCCCGCAGCCGCGACAGCGACCCCCCGCAAGCGGAGAACTGGGGTGGAGGTCTGGGGTGTTGAAGAGGTCATGGACATACTCATCTGAGAATGAGCTGGCCCACCCGAGACAGCGGATGGGCTTTCAACCGGTTTTACAATGGGATAACGACCATTTGAACACTAGTCAAGATGGACGTTCAAGACCGGTAGGAGTTTCAGACCTTTGCGATTGTTGCCAGCATAGTTCAACAGGCCAATCTGTACCCCGTGAAGTTTGGCGGCGTAGTTGAAGATGCCGATGGTCAAACCCTCCACGCGGCCTGTGCCGCGGGTGTAGATACCGGTACCAAAACCAGTGAAGTCCTCAGTGCGGAGATGGCCACCGGCCAAGTGTATGCCGGTCATTGTATCGGCACCAACCCCGAGAATTCCTGCCGAGATACCGGTGATCCTGTCGCCGCCAACTCCGATTCCGCCAACAAAAAGACCAGTCAATTCGTTGCCGCCGACTCCTATGAGGCCAGCCGCCACGCCGGTCAAATCGTGGCCGCCCACACCGAGGCCACCCAGAAAGATGCCCTGCAAATTGTGGCCACCGAGACCAAGGCCGCCGATACCCACTCCTTTAAAATTGTGGCCGCCGACCCCCAATCCACCAACGACCAATCCTGTCATGTTATGGCCGCCAATGCCGAGGCCACCGATACCGATGCCTGATAAATCGTGACATCCAATTCCCAAGCCACCCAGGGCAAAACCGGTGAGGTTGTTGGCACCAATGCCGATGCCGCCGATCCCGACACCTGAGATATCCCCCGCGCCGATCCCAATGAGGCCGAAGCCTAAGCCATTGATATCACCTGACCCGATGCCGACACCGTTGAGGAATAGACCATTCAGCTCACCACCACCAGTCCCCACCAGGCTCACCGAAACTCCATTGATTTCAGCAGCTTGGGTTCCGACCAGGGCGAGATTCAACCCATCGTAACGCGCCCTCCCATTGTCCTCAGGCACCCAGAAGGTGACGTTGATGCCACGGACGCGATTGACACCGCGATCAACCAAATTGAATCGCAATCCAGTGAAATCTTTGGAGTTTCCGAAACTGAGGCCGTAGCGATGCACCGGGATGTCCAATGATGAACCAGACCCCGCTGAGGGGACCGAGAGCGCGAGCAGGAGAAAGGCGGTGGATACCAAAAAGGCTGGATGCTGACTTGGTAAACTGATGGAAATCTGGCTGGTCTGTTGAGTCTGAGAAGAAGACAGGCAAGGTACCATGATATCCACCTCGGTGATACGGGGAGATCCACAGCTGATATTGCGACACAATCCTGATATCTCACAGGAAAGAGGGTCTCTGCCGTGTCATGGTCTTGTATTGATTATCTCATTCATATAGACGTAGAAATCGGTCAAAAGATTCAAGGAAAATCCGTTCGTGAACGAGGGAAGGCGCCACCCTCTCAACCTCAGGCAGATGATGGCCCGCATATAATGGCAAGCAGGTGCTGATCCGATCAACCGAGATGGAGTGTTCCTGTCAAA
>Ga0209536_100004919_pt1 | contig 21006 bp, 15 predicted proteins | sample DeeMarSeWOR28_12_FD_187461 | JGI IMG/M metagenome (GOLD analysis project Ga0209536, IMG submission 187461) | Marine sediment microbial communities from White Oak River estuary, North Carolina - WOR-2-8_12 (SPAdes) (version 2) | ecosystem: Environmental > Aquatic > Marine > Intertidal zone >... | reverse complement strand
ATCGGGCCGAATAAAATATCATTTTGAGAATAATGCTTACTTTTAAATCGACGAGTGAGGATATGAAGAACATAGTGAGAATAGGGCTTTTGTTTGTGATGATCTTCAGTTCATCTGTCGCGTCGGCGCAGTTCTACAACGGGATGCAGATGAATTTTGGCAAGAACAGGCTGCAGTTTAACAACCGTTACTGGAAATATTACCGCTTTGACAGGTTTGATGTCTACTCCTATGAAAACGGTACCGATCTCTCCCTGTACGTGGCTGATTTCGTGGAAAAGGAGCTCGATCTGATAGAGCGATTCTTTGATTATGATATTGAACGGCGAATAATCTTCCTGACCTACAATAAACAGTCGGACTTCAGGCAGAGCAATATAGGGCTTGTGTCTGAAGCAGAAGAATACAATATTGGCGGGACCACCAATATTATCCAGAACAAGGTTTTCCTCTATTTTGACGGGGATCATATGAATTTCGAACGCCAGATCAGGGCGGCCATTGCTGAGGTCCTGCTTTCTGAAATGATGTTTGGTAACCGTGTCAGGGATAACCTGACCAGCAGCACCATGATCAACCTGCCGGAATGGTATCTGGAAGGACTTATTTCATTTGTTTCCAATCCATGGGATTATGAACTGGAGAACCGGGTAAAAGACGGAATAGTCTCTGGGAAATACCGGAAATTCGTGAATCTCCAGGATGATGATGCCCGTTATGCCGGTCACTCTTTCTGGAAATACGTGGCTGATCTCTACGGGGTGTCCATCATCCCCCAGATACTCTATATAACCAAAATCAACAAGAATGCTGAAAGCGGATTTCACTACGTGCTGGGCAGCAAACTGAAGGATCTCAGCATTGACTGGTCGGCCTATTACCTGGGTCTGTATGCAGCAACGGAAGAAAGCGCGGGACTCCCGGAACAGGGAAAGATCCTTGAGAAACCCAATAAAAGGAGGGTTTACCAGAACATAAAGATCAGTCCGGATGGCCGTATGGTGGCCTATGTGACCAATCAGAAAGGGCAATATAAGATCTGGATCCATGACGAGGCCACCCAGAAGCAAAAACGGATTTACAAAAGGGGGGAGAAACTGGACCAGATCCATGACTACTCTTTTCCCGAAATTGCCTGGCACCCTTCCTCGCAGATACTCGGATTTATAACCGAAGAGAAAGGGGAGCTCAAGTTCCATGTATACAACCTGGATACAAAGGAGATCACCACCAGGAACCTGCTTCTGTTCGAAAAGATACTGGATTTAAGTTTTAGCCCGGACGGCAGGAAACTGGTGTTCTCAGCCGTTGCAGACGGACAGACGGATATATGGGTTTTTGATATTGCTGCAGCTACCAATGACCGGATCACAAATGATCTGGCCGATGATTTTAATCCCAGGTTCATCAATAACATGAACAACATCTCTTTTGTCTCTAACCGAAGAAGTGACACACTCTACCTGGAAAATGATCCGGAAAATAATACCACCTCCGCCTTTTCTGTCTATGTCTACGATTATGCTGGCAGAAGCCCGGTTCTGCAGAATATTTCCGAGGGGGATTATTTCAACCACTCCCAGCCCCTTTCCCCGAGGCACAATGAATTCTTTTACCTGAGTGATAAAAACGGCATTGTAAATCGCTACTATGCACAATATGACAGCATCATCAGCCTGGTGGACACCACCATTCATTACAGGTACTTTGCCAACAGCTTCCCGCTATCCAATTACAAAAGAAACATCCTGTCGCACGATATTAATACCGAGACCGGGGAGATCGCCGAAATTGTTTACAACGATGCCAGGTATCACATGTACAAATATCCCATGGAGTTTGAAAAAAGATTCGGGGATAAGCTGGAACCTACCCTGTACCGTGACCGGCATGTTGAAAGACTGACCGCGGAAGACTCCATACATCATGTGGAAAAAAAGGTGATCTCCATGAAGGATATTGCCGACAATCAGCTGGTTCACAGGGGTGACACCATTGAACTGCAGGAGTTCAGAATTGATATCAATAATTACATTTTCGAGCGGGAGAAACTCAACTACTACAATAACCAGCTCAGAAACATCAACCTGAACCTGGTACTCGACTCGGTGGAGAACAAGCAAATGATGTACATCGATTACTCGACTGCCTTTTATCCAAACAAGCTGGTCAACCAGATCGATTTCAGTTTCCTGAATGCGTCCTACCAGACCTTTACGGGCGGGGCTTTTTACTACAACCCTGGATTGAACCTCCTGTTTAAGGTAGGGGCCAATGATCTCTTTGAAGATTACCGCCTGGTGGGAGGCGTACGCTTTGCAACAGACTTCGACAGCAATGAGTACCTGCTCAGTTTCGAGAACCTGAAACAACAGCTGGACAAACAGCTGGTTTTTCACCGTCAGGTGTTCAAGAACTACATAGACTACTATACAACCATCAAAACCTACACCCACGAGCTGCTGGCATCGGTGAAATATCCATTATCCCAGACCCTTGCCCTGAAGGGCACCGCATCCTTCAGGCACGACAATCTGGTCTATCTGTCCACAAACAGCGAGAATCTGAATAAGCCGAACACGCTGAAAGTATGGGGAGGATTAAAGGCAGAAGTGATTTTTGACAACACCAGGAAGCTGGGTACCAACCTTTACAGCGGAATGCGCTGGAAGGTTTTCGGAGAGGCCTATCGTCAGATCAATGAAGCAAAATCTGACCTCTTTGTGGTTGGAGGCGATTTCAGGCACTACCTCCGGATCCACCGCACCCTCATCTGGGCAAACAGAATTGCCGGAAGCACTTCCTTTGGCAGGAGCCCGCTGATCTATTACCTGGGCAGTGTGGATAACTGGATCAACCTTAATCAATCGGAGAACCCCACCTTCAATGAATCGGTGGATATTGATTATTCCCGGAACTATGCCTACCAGGCACTGGCAACCAATTTGAGAGGTTTTAATCAGAATATCAGGAACGGAAGTAATTTTGTGGTCATTAATACGGAGCTCAGATGGCCCATTTTCAGGTACCTGGCTGGCCATCCCCTGGGTTCAGGGTTCCTTAATAATTTCCAGGTGGTGGGCTTTGCAGATGTGGGCACTGCATGGACGGGCCCGCATCCCTTTAGCGATCAAAATGCCTGGAACACCGAAACCATTGTAAACGGGCCCATGACCATTACCCTTGATGCCCAGAGAGAACCAATTGTTGCCGGATACGGCGTGGGACTGCGGGCCCAGTTGCTGGGATATTTTATTCGCCTGGACTGGGCCTGGGGAGTGGAGAACTGGGTGGTCCAACCCAGGATGTTCTATCTATCATTAAGTCTCGATTTTTAACCCTCCCCCTGTCGTCTATGAAGCTGGACTCACAGATTGCAAATATCCTTTCAGATTCCCTTTTGGAGGAGATCGTTGCTATCAGGCGCCAGTTTCACCGGTACCCTGAATTATCCTTCAGGGAGCACAAAACCTCTGAAACCATCAGGGGATTGCTGGACCGTTGGGGAATCCCCTATACTTATCCCCATGTAAAGACCGGGATTGTGGCCCGCATCGAAGGAAATTCTCCCGGAAAGCGCATTGCGCTCCGGTCCGATATGGACGCCCTGCCTATCACGGAAAAGTCCGGACTTGATTTCTCCTCCCGCAATGAAGGCGTTATGCATGCCTGCGGCCATGATATGCATATGGCCTCCCTTCTTGGAACCATAAGGGTCCTGGATAAGCTGAGACATGAAATTAAGGGGGAGGTCCTCTGCCTGTTTCAACCCGGTGAGGAATTGAATCCAGGCGGAGCGAAGCTCTTGCTGGAGGAAGGAGTCTTCAAAGACCGGGAACCACATATGATCATTGCACAGCATGTGCTTCCTGAAATGGAAAGCGGCCACGTGGGATTCAGATCCGGGATTTACATGGCTTCCACCGACGAAATCTACATCAGGGTCAAAGGGAAAGGCGGGCATGCTGCCCTCAGGGAACATATCAAAGATCCAATATTAATGGCTTCCCGGATCCTGATCACCCTGCAGGAAAAAATCATGGAAATGGCACCCGGGGAGGTCCCTACTGTCCTTTCCTTTGGTAAAGTGCTTGCCGACGGTGCGGTAAATGTTATTCCGGACGAAGTGGTCCTGGAGGGGACTTTCAGGACCATGAACGAGGCATGGAGGCTGGAGGCTCACCGGCTAATGGAAGAGATGGCCACGGAAATAACCAGAACCATGGGAGGAACAGTGGAGCTTGAAATTAAACATGGCTATCCGGTCCTGCGAAACCATGTACAGCTGACCTCTAAGGCCAGGTCCCTGGCCGTCTCTTTGCTCGGAAAGGATCACGTGGAGGATATGGATATCCGTATGACTGCCGAAGATTTTGCCTGGTTTACAGCTGAAATTCCTGGTTTTCTCTACCGCCTGGGCGTGAAAGAACAGGGAACCGATCAAGTTTTCCCCCTGCACTCATCCATGTTCAGAGCCAATGAATCTGCTCTGAAGACCGGGATATCCCTGATGGCCTACCTGTCCATAGAATTACTCAAAATAGAGTCTGTTGAAAAAATAAGTCCCTGACTGGGATTGCATAATAGAAAATTGACACTAAATTTGACAGGTACGAATCAAAAAACACCAAAATATGGCTTACGTAATCTCAGATGAATGTACGGCATGTGGCATCTGCATTGATGAATGTCCAGAAGAAGCTATCAGCGAAGGAGATATTTTTGTGATTGACCCCGAACTGTGTACTGACTGCGGTACATGTGCCGACGTCTGTCCCGTAGAAGCAATCAGCCCGGAATAGGGTCGGAAACTTAAAATTTGAAAGAAAGGGGCTGCCTGGAAAAGGCAGCTTTTTTTTTAGAAATTTGAGTGTTCCATCCTGGAAAGCTTCTCCTTACTCCGGAACTCCTGGCACTAGATTTCTATAGGTGCCGAATGGTTTTTAACCTTCACTTTTGCCATTGGTTATCTGCTTCGGGTATATTCCTCACCCAGACCCCTGAAATACATCACAAGCTATTTCGAAATCGCTGACCGGGATTGTAAAATAGAAAATTGATGCTAATTTTGCACCCTAAGAGTAAGATTTAAATAAAATACATTATGGCTTACGTGATTTCAGATGATTGCACTGCATGTGGCACCTGTATTGACGAGTGCCCGGTTGAAGCGATCAGCGAAGGAGATATTTATGTAATTGACCCTGAACTGTGTACTGACTGCGGCGCATGCGCCGATGTTTGTCCCGTAGAAGCAATCAGCCCAGAATAGGGTCGGGAAAAGAAAACATGAGAAGGAGGCTGCATTTTTGATGCAGCCTCTTTTTTTTACCTTTGAACGAATGAATCTGAAGAGGAAGTTATTCGTAATTATTTTCGGTACAGATACCCGTGCGGGAAAGATCTTTGACGTGATCCTGCTCTGGATGATCATTATCAGCGTCACAGCCGTTGTGCTGGAAAGCGTATCATCTTTCAGGGAAGCTTATCATCAGATCTTTATCTCTGTCGAGTGGTTTTTCACTCTGATCTTTACCGTGGAATACCTGTTAAGGATCTACACTTCTCCCAATCCCTGGAAGTACATGAAGAGCTTTTACGGGATTGTGGACCTTCTCGCCATTCTCCCCACTTACCTGGGACTTATGTTCGATCAGGCCACCTTCCTGCTTACCATACGGGCACTGAGGCTGCTCAGGATTTTCAGGGTCTTCAAGCTGGGAAGATATATAAAGGAGGCTGCTGTGCTGGTTCGGGCCCTGCGGCAAAGCATGCAGAAGATCATCGTCTTCTTTGGCGTGGTCCTGACCCTGGTTCTGATCCTGGGATCAGTCATGTACCTGGTCGAAGGGGAAGAGAACGGCTTCACTTCTATCCCGCAGAGTATCTACTGGGCCATCGTCACTATTACCACGGTGGGTTATGGCGACATTGCACCTACCACGCTACTGGGAAAGATTATGGCCTCAGTGGCCATGCTCACCGGTTATTCCATTATCGCTGTACCCACAGGGATCTTAACGGTTGAGATCGGGAGGGCTGCCAGAAAAGTAGAAGAAAAACAAGCGGTAGTATGCGGAAACTGCGGACACCGAGCCCATGACCCCGATGCCCGGTATTGCAAAATCTGTGGAACAAAGATTAACCGGAGCTAAATACGGGAGGCAGCCTGAACGTTAAACCAACGCATTCGTATCAAGTCTAAAATCAGTATCCGATAAATAAACTAAACCTGAAAACACTATGAGATCAATTCACAAAGTATTTCTCCTGATGGCCGGTTTCGCCCTTGTATTGCTCAGCGCATGCGGACCCAGGTACACCCTTGAAGAAAAAGGGGAAATCACAATCGTCATGAATAAGGGCGGACAAACCCTGGGATATGCTCCCCGTTCGGGCGTCAGCCTTATTGTGAAGAACGGCTTTGCCTTTAAGGATCTGAACAAGAACGGTGAACTGGACAGTTACGAAGACTGGCGGCTCCCCGTGGACGAACGTGCCAGTGACCTGGTCAGCCAGATGAGCGTGGAGCAAATGGCCGGGCTGATGCTATACAGCGCCCACCAGTCCATCCCCTCCCGGGGACGCGGATTCGGTGGAGGTGCGACTTACAATGGTCAGTCTTTTGATGAGAGCGGTGCAGAAGCTTCAGATCTTTCTGACCAGCAGATTAAATTCCTGACCGAAGATCATGTGCGCCATGTGCTGATCACCACCGTGTCCAGTCCGGCCGATGCTGCCCTGTGGAACAACAAGGCCCAGACACTGGTGGAAGGACTTGGCCTGGGCATCCCCGTAAACACCAGTTCGGATCCCCGCCACAGGACCCGGCCAAGCGCAGAATTCGATTACGGATCCGGGGGTGACATCTCCATGTGGCCAGCCACCCTGGGCATAGCAGCCTCATTTGATCCCAAGCTTATGAAACAATTCGGGGAGATCGCTTCCGCCGAATACAGGGCCCTGGGTATTGCCACTGCCCTGTCCCCCCAGATAGACCTGGCCACCGAACCACGCTGGGGCCGTTTCAACGGGACCATGGGAGAAGATCCTGACCTCTCCACGGATATGGCCCGCGCCTATGTGGACGGCTTCCAGACCTCAACCGGGGAACACGAGATCCTGAATGGATGGGGCTACCACAGCGTGAACGCCATGGTCAAGCACTGGCCCGGAGGAGGCCCGGAAGAAGGGGGCCGTGATGCCCACTTTGCATACGGCGCCTATGCCGTTTACCCCGGCAACAATCTCAAAGATCACCTTCTCCCTTTTACAGAGGGTGCCTTTAAACTGGAAGGGGCCACCGGGATGGCCGCTGCAGTAATGCCTTACTATACCATTTCCACCGGTATCGACACAAAGTACGGAGAGAATGTGGGCAATGCCTACAGCAAGTACATCATAACAGACCTGCTCCGCGATACATATGGATACGACGGTGTGGTTTGTTCCGACTGGGGCATCACCCGGGATGTGGGCAGCGTGGAGAGCTTCGGGGGTATGTGCTGGGGCGTGGAAACCCTGAGTGTGGGGGAAAGGCATTACAAGGCCATTGAGGCGGGCATAGACCAGTTCGGAGGGAACAACGATATGGGACCGGTACTGGAGGCTTATCAAATGGGAGTTGAGGAACATGGCCAGGAAACCATGCGGGAGCGTTTTGAGCTATCTGCCATCAGGCTGCTCCGGAATATATTCCGTACCGGCCTCTTTGAGAACGCTTACCTGGATCCTGAAGAAACAGATGCTATAGTGGGCAATCCCGAATTTATGCAGGCCGGCTATGAGGCCCAGCTGCGCTCCGTGGTCTTATTGAAGAACAGCGGACAGGTCCTTCCACTGGAAAAACAATTAAAAGTTTATGTTCCCCAGCGCTACATTCCTGCTTCCACAAACTGGTTCGGCAACCGGACCCCCGAAAGATGGGAGGATGCATTTACCAAAGAGATCGTTAACAAATCCTTCCAGCTGGTGGAAACTCCCGAAGAAGCCGACTTTGCCATCGTCGGTCTCCAAGGTCCCAACGGAGGAGGTGGTTATGATAACAGCGACGTGGAGAAGGGAGGGAACGGCTATGTTCCCATAAGCCTGCAATACGGACCCTATACCGCAGAATATGCCCGGGAGACCAGTCTGGCCGGGGGATTTCCGCTGGAAGATTTTACCAACAGGAGCTACAAGGATAAAAGCGTTACGGCCACCAATGCTCCCGATATGGAGTTGGTGAATGAAACACGCAGACTGATGGGTGACAAGCCGGTAATTGTGGTGGTACAGCTTGACAAACCCATGGTTTTTGCCGAGATCGAGGCGGCAGCCAGTGCTATTCTGGTACATGTGGGTGTACAGGATCAGGCCCTGATGGATCTGATAACAGGTGAGGCTGAGCCATCGGCATTGCTGCCTTTCCAGATGCCTGCTGATATGAAAACCGTGGAGGAGCAGTTCGAGGATGTCCCCAGGGATATGGAATGTTATACCGACTCGGAAGGCAATACCTATGATTTCGCATTCGGAATGAACTGGAGCGGAGTCATCAGTGACGAAAGAGTAAGCAGGTACAGGTAGCTATGACCTCCATAAATACTTTGATTGCAGCTGTCTTCTGACAGCTGCTATTTTTTTTTGTCACCTCAGGGATTGTAGCGTGACAGGCGCAGCAACTCCTGGTAATTGCGAAGGGACATGACCTGGTGGACGCTTAATTTCGGGTTTCGTTCTGCAAAGGCCCTGACGATCTGTAAGCCCTGCCAGACCGCAGCCCGTCCAGGTGATTCTGAGGTGTAAAACTGCGTATAGGGGGCATCCTCCACCAGCTTCCGGATATTCATCGGGTCCGAGGAGAAAAGCAATTTTTCCTCCACCAGGTGCGTCCACATCTGTTCCTCATTGTTCCTGCACCACTTCATCTGATCGTCTGTAAAACCCATGTTCAGCTGCTCTTCCATATCGGGATACATGGCTCCCACGAACCAGGCCAGCTGGCCATGATAGATCATTCTAGAAAGCACATTATCCAGCGAGTCGTTGTAAGGATAGAGTTGCGTGGCCCAGGCATACATCACATCTATGCTTACCCTGGCAGGCTCTTTTTTTCGTGCCAGGTACCTGGGCGTCCCCATCTGCTGGTAGTAGCTGCAGTCGCTGCCCAGGTACTGGTCCAGGCCCACACCAACGAAGGATCCGACTGTAAACAATCCCTGGTTGAAGCGGCTTACATAGGCCACCACCCTGGGAGGCAGGGAATCGGGATAATGATAGCTATAATGTCTGAAGCCATCGCTTAACTGCGACTCCAGCTCATCTGTGGAGGCAAATACCTGCTTGGTGTATTCGTATACTTCCCTGTTTGTAGGATCATTCAGGAACATGGACAGATAGGAGGAATATCTGCGGGACGAGGCCTGGCCGATACTGATCACATGTACATTGAATACATCAAAGAAATCGCCATATTTCTGGTAAAGAGCCCCTATGGCTATTTCCATGGTATCCTGGTCCATTTCAAAGAGCTCCCGGTCGAAGCGCTCCAGTTTCACGGAAAGTTCAATCCCGGAAATATCCACATCCAGGGGATTCTTGCTGCAGCCGCTTATGAGCAGCACTAAAGCTCCCATAAAAAACATAGTCCGTTGAACAGGTCTCATCATATTCATTAAATTTGAACGTTTAAGAGATAAGCAAAAATATAAAATATGATACGAATACTGCTTATTCTGACCTTCCTGGGATCTTTCATGTCCATGCATGCCCAGTCAACAAACCTGAGGTTCAACGTGGAAGTGGACCCGCAGTTCGCCTGGTTCAGATCTGATGATGAAAGTGCAGAGCCTGATGGATCCATATTCCATCTGCATGCTGGCCTGAATATGGATTATTTCTTTGCAGAAAATTACGCTTTTGTGCTGGGCGTTGGTATCAATAATCTGGGGGGGAACCTGCTTTATGCAGATTCCACTGGTTTCAGTTCCAAAGGAGAGGATCTGCTGATAGAACCCAACCAGTCGGTGAAACTGAACCTGCAGTATATAGATATTCCCCTTGGTCTGAAGCTGAAGACCGAAGAACTGGGCTATACCACCGTATTCCTGCAACTGGGATTCAATCCCATGATCAACCTTAATGCAAAAGCCAGTTCTGTGGATGCTGATTTCCAGAAGGAGGATGTAAAGGAAAGCATAAATGCATTTTGCCTTGGCTATCATGCCGGGCTGGGTGTGGAATATAGCCTGGGCGGGAGTACTTCCCTGATCGGGGGCCTGCGGTGGTCATCCGGACTTACCGATGTAACTGATAATGACAGGGCAAACGTAAGCCTGAATTCCATAACCATTCACCTGGGCGTACTATTCTGATCCGTGATGAAGATTGCACTTGCACAATTGAACTACCGCATAGGGGATTTTGACGGAAATCTGAATAAGATCGCTGAGGCTGTTTCCCAGGCGGTAACCTCGGGAGCAAAACTGGTGGTGTTTTCTGAGCTCTCCATCTGCGGTTACCCTCCACTGGATCTGCTGGAGAGGAAAGAGTTCATCCACACCTGCAACCGGTACATCGAGAAACTTGCCGGCATGGTTGATCCGGCAACGGGAGTCCTGGTGGGAGGGCCGGAGTTCAATCCCCATAAGGATGGCAAGCTGCTCTATAATTCAGCTTTCTTCCTCCATGGGGGAGAGATACAGCAGGTTTTCCGCAAGTCGCTACTTCCCACCTATGATATCTTTGATGAATACCGTTACTTCGAACCCAATCGTGCGTTCAATATCCTGGAATTTCAGGGAGTGAACCTGGCTGTTACCATTTGTGAGGACCTCTGGGACGAACAACCTTTCGATAATGAATTCTCCCGCAGCAGGCTCTATACCACCAATCCGCTGGAAGAGCTTTCCCGGCTGAACCCGGATGTGATCCTTAACATGGCAGCCTCACCATTCTCACACGGGAAAATGGAGGTCAAGCAGGCAATCTTCACAGGGAAAGCCTCCCGGTACGGACTGCCAGTATTGTACTGCAACCAGGTGGGTGCGCAGACGGAACTTATTTTCGAAGGCGGATCCATGGCTATTCACGCTTCAGGAAGCATAGCGGCAAAACTCCCCTACTTCAGGGAAGACATGTTGGTCTGCGAACTGGAGGAACTGACCGGTGCAGAAGCTCCCGAATCCATGGGGGAACTCCCCGGCAGGATTAAAAGCATAGCCGATGCCTTAATTTGCGGGATCAGGGATTATTTCGGGAAGATGGGATTCAAGACGGCCACGCTGGGTTTATCAGGGGGGATCGACTCCGCGGTTACCCTGGCACTGGCGGCTGAAGCACTGGGACCGGAAAAGCTTCATGTGCTCCTGCTTCCTTCCCAGTATTCATCCGATCACAGCGTGGATGATTCGGTTCAGCTGGCCAGGAACCTTGGAGTCAAATACAACATTCTACCCATCGAAAAGCTTTTTAATCAGTTCAGGGAAACACTCCAACCCCTGTTTAAGGATCTGCCCGAAGATATAACAGAAGAGAATATTCAGGCCAGGATCAGAAGTATCCTTCTTATGGCCCTTTCAAATAAATTTGGGAATATCCTTTTAAATACCAGTAATAAAAGTGAAACGGCCGTTGGCTATGGCACGCTTTATGGGGACATGAGCGGTGGATTGTCCGTATTGGGCGATGTGTACAAGACCGATGTCTATCTTCTGGCGGCCTATCTGAACCGGGACCAGGAGGTGATCCCCGAGAACATCATTAACAAAGCCCCCTCGGCAGAATTAAAACCCGAACAGAAGGATCTTGACTCCCTTCCCCCCTATGAATTACTGGATCAGATCCTGGAAGCTTATATTGAAAGGCAACTCCCACCGGCCAAGCTGGAAGCAATGGGATTTGATCCCGAACTGGTAAAAAGGATTATCAGACTGGTGAACCAGAATGAATACAAACGCTACCAGACCCCTCCAATTTTGCGGATCTCATCCAAGGCGTTCGGTATCGGGAGACGTCTGCCACTGGTGGCCAGATATTAGCGGGAAATCCATATTTTTTTCTATTTTTGTGTGTTATTCAACATAATTTTAGACCAAAGAGCAGATTACGATGCAGGAAAGGAACTTTAATGCAGATGATTGCATAGATAATCCCAAATCTGTATTTACGGTACTTACTCCAAAGGAAAAGGAGTTCCTGAAGCAAAACTATACCTGTGCATTTTATAAGAAGGGGGAGATCATTTTCAAGGAGGGAGATAAACCCATGGGGCTGATGATCCTGGCTGAAGGCAAGGTGAAGATTTTCAAGGAAGGCGTAGGAGGAAGAGAACAGATTGTGAGGATGGCAAAACCGGTGGGCTTCATTGGATACAGGGCCCTTTTCGCCGATGAGAATCATACTGCCACGGCTGTGGCCATTGAAGATTGCGTATCGTGCATCGTCGACAAGGAAAGTGTTTTCCGGGTAATGCGCAGCAATGCGGATTTAAGTTTGAGCGTGATCCAGTCATTTGCTTCCGAACTGGGATTTTCACACGACCGTACGGTTACACTTACTCAGAAACATATCAGGGGAAGACTAGCCGAATCATTGATCTTCCTGAAGGATACATACGGGTATGAGGATGATAATAAGACCATTAAAATCTACCTCAGCCGGGAAGACGTGGCCAATCTCTCGAACATGACCACCTCCAATGCCATCCGGACACTTTCCACCTTTGCCCAGGAAGGAGTGATATCCATCGATGGAAGGAAAATCAGGATCCTGGACCTGCCCAAACTGGAACGCATCAGTGAGCTGGGCTAAACGATGAAGTTCATCGCCTATATCTTTACCTACAGTTTTGTCTGGCTCCTACATCTTCTCCCGGAACGATTCCTTTATGCATTGTCTGATGTGTTTTACCTGCTCATTTACCACGTGGTGGCATACAGGAGAAAGGTGGTACGCGACAACCTCACCAGGGCATTTCCCGAATATGACCGTGCTGCAATCAGGCAAACTGCAAAGAAGTTCTACCATCATTTATGCGATTTAATGCTGGAACAGGCCGTATTTCATTTCCATTCTGAAAGGAAGGCCCTGCAGAAGATCAGCTACAAAAATCCCGAATTGCTGAATGAGCTCTATGCCAAGGGAAAAATGGTAATGGCTGTTCTGGGGCATTACGGGAACTGGGAATACATGGCCTCACTGGGCCTGGCCATCGACCACCCTGTTGTGGCCATCTATAAACCGCTTGGAAATAAATATTTCGACAGGATGGTCCAGAATAACAGGAAGGCCTTTGGAGTGATCCCTGTCCCCATGAGCAGGATTGGAAGGAGTCTGATGGAATACCAAAAAAATAACGAGCCGGTACTGACGCTGTTCCTGGGGGACCAGCGCCCCCTGTATCACCAGATCCAGTACTGGACAAAATTTATGGGGCTGGATACTCCCATGTTCCTGGGAACAGAAAAGCTGGCCCGTAAACTGGACGCGGCTGTGGTCTTTCTGAAAATTAGAAAAATCAGGCGGGGGCGCTACGAAACGGAGGTTCAGTTGATCTGTGAGAGCCCTGAAGGACTGGAACCATACGAGATCACAGAGCGTCATGTGGCCATCCTGGAAGATCTGATCAGGGAGGAGCCTGCCTACTGGTTATGGTCGCACAAACGCTGGAAACATACCTACGAAGAATTCCAGAAAAAACAGGGTCCCAGGTTAAATTCGTCATTAAAGGGGGAAAATAAAGCCGGGACCTGATTTTATATCACTCCTGCAGATATACTCTTTTCACCCGCTCAGGCACGGAAGTCAGTATCTCATAGGGAATGGTACCTGCCTGCCTGGCCAGCTCGGAAACGGGCTGCTGTTTTCCAAATAATTCCACCTCATCTCCTTCAGCTACATCCAGTCCGGTCACATCGATCATGGTCATATCCATACAGATCTCTCCTATGGTCGGGACTGCATGTCCGTTTACATAGACTTTCCCTGCTCCGTTGCCCAGGCTCCGTTGAAATCCATCCGCATATCCAAGTGGGATGGTGGCAATGGTACTGGCGACCCTGGTAATCCCACTTCTTTCATAACCCACTGTCTCACCGGAGGCAACATTCCTTATCTGCGATACGGTTGTTTTAAACGAACTTACCGTTTTTAATGATGAATTTTCACCTATGCCATGCAGGCCTATACCCAGCCTGACCATATCGTACTGTGCATCCGGGAAGCGTTCGATACCGGCAGAATTCAGTATGTGCTTGCTGAAATCCAGGCCAAGTGATTCCCGGAGGGAGTTACACATACGATTAAAGTGCCTGATCTGTTTATGGGTAAAAGCATCGTGGATGGGTTGATTTGAAGCAGCGAGATGACTGAACACCGATGCCAGCTTGAACCCGGGTTTTTGTAACCATGGAATAAGCTGTTCCAGGTCGCTTTCTTCAAAACCCAGACGATGCATTCCGGTATCCATTTTCACATGGACCGGGAAATCTCTTATTCCTCTTTGATGCAGGATCTGGTGAAGAGCCTCCACGCCCCTGAAGTTGAAAATTTCCGGCTCCAGCATAAAATCCAGCATGGTGCCAAATCCGGTCGGATCGGGATTCAAAACCATAATGGGCAGGTGGATCCCGGCCTTTCGCAACTCAACACCCTCATCTATAAAAGCAACTGCCAGGTAGTCCACCTGGTGATATTGCAGCAATTTGGCAATCTCAATATTGCCGCTTCCATAGGACAGTGCCTTTACCATCACCATGGTCTTTACCCCATCATTGAGCAGTGACCTGAAGTAATTTAGATTGTGGACCATGGCATTCAGATCTGTTTCCAGCCTTGTCTGATGGGTCTTAAGCTGAAGCTCCCGGGTAATTCGCTCAAAACCAAAGAGACGGGATCCCTTGATTAAGATGGTCTTCTCCTGAAACAGGGTCCTGTCCATACGCCTCAGAAAGGTTTCGGTATCGTGGTAAAACAGCGATGAATGCTGAAAAAGTGTCCGGTTTTCAGATAATGCCGGACCTATCCCGATAAACTGGTCAATTTCCCTGGGTTCTAGAAGCGCCGCGATTTCGGAATAGAGCTCACTGTCTTTCATGCCGCTCTGGAGAAGATCGGACAGGATGACCACCCTGCCCTTACGGGAGGCCTGCTGGTCCATCAGATCCAGTGCCGCCTTCACCCCTCCCGTATCGGAATTATAGCTGTCATTGATCAGGGTGCTCCCCATGATACCCTTGAGAATCTCAAGCCTCATGGAGACCGGTTCCAGCTTTTCTATCTGTTCCTTTACAAATGCCGGTGAGCATCCCTTCTCCAGGCAATAGGTGAAAACATGCAGGGCATTTTCCATGGACGCATCATCGGTAAAGGGCAGATTGAATTCGATCGCTTGTCCGGATAAACGAAGTTCCAGTGTTGTCCCGGAGGAGCTTTGCCCGCATATCCTGTAAGGGTACCTTGCCGGACCATCCAGACTCCAGTCCACAATATCAGCCTGGAATTCTTCCATGAACGAGGAAATCTGCCTGGAACCCAGCTTGTGATCAGCCCTGCATATAACCTTTTTACAGTCGCGGAACAAAAGCAGCTTCTCTTTGAGTTTTGCCTCCTCACTTGCAAAGTGCTCCTGGTGAGCTGTCCCGAAATGCGTAAATATCCCCGTATCGGGAAGAATCACCTGCTGCAGTTTTTCCATTTCACCCGGACGGGATATCCCGGCTTCAATGACCGCCAGCCGATGCACAGCCTCTATGCCCCAGACCGAGAGAGGGACTCCAACCTGACTGTTATAACTTTTTGGACTCCTGTGAATCCGGATGGTATCGCCCAGGCACTGGTGGATCCATTCTTTAACTATGGTCTTGCCGTTGCTGCCGGTTATGGCCAGCACCTCCCCCTCGAATTGCCTGCGCCTGGCCGATGCAAGTGCCTGTAAGGCAAGGAGGGGATTATCGACCCGACAGAACCCTGCCTCAGGAAATTGCCTGTATTCGGGAAGCCTGGAAACAAGGAATGCACGAATCCCCCTCGTATACAGATCGGCAATGTAATCGTGCCCGTCGTGCTGTTCTCCGGCAAGCGCCACGAAAAGCGTCTCCCCGGAAGGTGTCAGCGTGCGGCTGTCAATGGACAGACCCATAAAGGGAAGCGTCTTTATCCCATATAATTTTCCCTTAAGGAGTGCACCCAGTTTCTCAAGTGTCCAATCCGCTTTCATAAAATGCCGGATGAGCGATTAATCCTTTGCATAACAGTTTCTGCAGAGGGGTTCATAAATATCAGTTTCCCCGAGAACAATCAATTGATCATCCTCTGAGATACGGTGTGTATAATTGGCCAGCTTCCCGCATTTAACACAGATGGCATGAACCTTGGTCACATATTCGGCAACAGCCATTAAGTCGGGCATGGGGCCAAATGGTTCACCTTTGTAATCCATGTCCAGTCCGGCTACTATTACCCGCATGCCACGATCTGCAAGCTGGTTGCAAACATCAACCAGTCCATCATCAAAAAACTGAGCCTCATCAATGCCGACCACCTCCACCCCGCTGGCCAGCAGAAGTATATTTGCAGATGAATCCACAGGGGTGCTGGTTATGGTGTTCTCATCGTGGGAAACAACTTCCTCCACCGAATATCTCACTTCAATGCGGGGTTTGAAGATCTCCACCTTTTGCTTAGCTATCCTGGCCCTTTTAAGGCGCCGGATCAATTCCTCGGTTTTTCCTGAAAACATCGATCCCGTGATGACCTCAATCCATCCCTGTCCACCGGATTTACCTGTGGTATTTTCAAGAAACATGATACAAGATTATATGAAGATTATCGTTAGTTTTGTAATACCCCTCTATTTAAATCGCAGCTTATCATGGAGATAAAATACACCATTGAAATACTCACTAAAGATATACAAGATATAGAAAAATTAGTGGCGAACATCGGGAATTCTGGTGATGCTTCAGCCATTGAACTGGACCTGGCGCTATCCAAGCTGCGTAATGTATATGAGATACTTACTTTAATCAAGGCGGACCGGCTTCATGAGATGGTCACCACCAGGCCGGAACAGGAAAAACCTGATGAAGAAGCTGTCCCAAAAGTGACCCCGGAGCCCGAACCTGAAGCCGGGACCGAAATACAACAAGAAGCACTATCGGAGACTGAGCCGGTACAGGAGCCGGAACCGGAAGCTTCCCCTGCCAAAGATGATGACGGTTCCGCTATCCTGGCTGAAAAGTTTTCAGCGGAAGCAAGCATTAACGAAAATATGGCCGAAAAATTCGGAAACGGAACAGAAGCAAAATTGCTGGGGCAGGCCATCGATAATATCAGCCGCAACATTGGGATCAATGACCGTTTTTTAATTATCAGGGAATTGTTTGAAGGAGAAGCGGAAGGATTTACCATCCTGCTGAATGAACTTGATTCTGCCGGAAACTACGAGACGGCCAGGGGAATCCTGCATAAGCAATTCGCTGATAATATGGATCATGAAGGTGTGGAGATCCTGGCCGGACTCATTAAAAGAAGGTATACCCGGTAGGATCATGTCGAAGCTCTACCTGGTACCGACACCCATTGGAAATCTTGGCGATATGACCTTCAGGGCCCTGGAGGTGCTCAAAGAGGTGGATCTGGTTCTGGCCGAGGATACGCGCAAATCCGGATTTCTGTTAAAGCATTTCAACATCAGCAAGCCCGTGCAGTCCCACCACAAGTTTAACGAACACCGCAGTATCCAGTCCCTGGTTCAACGCCTCAAGGGTGGCACATCCATTGCCCTGGTCACTGACGCGGGAACACCCGGCATCTCGGATCCCGGTTTCCTGCTGGTCAGGACCTGTATTGAACATGGAATCGAAGTTGAAACACTTCCGGGCCCCACGGCCTTTGTACCGGCACTGGTAAATTCAGGTCTCCCTTCAGAAAGGTTTGTTTTTGAAGGTTTCCTTCCACAGAAAAAAGGAAGGCAGAAGCGTCTGGGTGAACTGGCACACGAAAGCCGTACCATGGTATTTTATGAGTCGCCTTTCAGACTGGTTAAAACACTGAACCAGATGGCGGAACATTTTGGCCCGGACCGCCTGGCTTCGGTCTCCAGGGAGCTTTCGAAAGTTCACGAGGAGACCAGAAGGGGAAGCCTTCAGGAACTCATCCAGTACTTCAGCAAGGCAAGCGTCTTAGGTGAAATCGTTCTTGTGGTTGAAGGAGCCATTAGCTAATAGGGCCTGACACTCCCACTTCCGGTATCCCTGATGGTAACTTCCGGATTGCCCATATAAACGATATCGCCCGATCCTGTGATCGAGGCATCCAGCAAATCGGTTGCCCAGACATAGATGTTCCCGGATCCGCTGTTGGAAGCTTCCACAGCCGAGATCTCCATATCAAAGGCATCAATCCTGCCGGATGAATTCAGCGAATACTCAGCAAATTCGCCATATCCGCTTAATTCAATTCTGCCCGAACCACTCATGATTACGTCCAGTTCCACCACATCAAGGATTATTGCGCTGATGCGTCCAGAGGAGCTGTGTCTGATATCTACCTCCCCGGCTCCGAATATGTTTCCTGCCAGAATCGTTCCGGATCCAGATTGATACAGATCAACAAGATCTGCAAAGTTATCGATGACCTCGATATGTCCTGACCCGGAATTATCCAATATGAGTGAACCGGACATAATCGTATCTATCTCCATATATCCTGATCCCGAATTGGAAATTTCCACCTCTGCACTGCTGACCATTTCGGCAAACACCCGGCCGGAACCATCGAGAGCCAGTTCTTCTGTTTCCGGCATGGATACATGTACCTCGACATCTGAACTGGACCTTATGCAGGTATTACTCTGAATCTCAACGATCAGTGTATTGCCGGAAACATTGGTCTCAATAATAGGTATCAAGCTTTCCTGTGCTCTTACCACTACACTAAAATCATCACTGCGGGTAACATATACGTCAAAGGAACCTGTATTTTTAACAGCTGTGAAATACCCGGTTTCACGGATATCTTCGACCACCGGTCCTGTACCGTCCACACAGCGTCCCCAATAAGAACATCCTGACAGTGCAGCTGTTGCCAGCACTACTCCAAAAAGCCATATTTTTCTCATTATTTCATCTTTGTAATTAAACTTTATCTCTGGGTCTTCAATCAAATAGACAACTGAAAGAATAAAAAGATGCATCTCCACGCTTTCTGAGATCCATTCGGGTATACGTATTCGAACAGTTATGTAGTACTTCCGGTCAGAATTATCATTTTTTAACAATTGTAATTTATATATAATAAGTTCATTATCTGTATATTAAGCCTTTTGGCATATAATATGAACAACATATATCAAATATTTAACATAACAAGTGTGAAGGCCATGAAAACAATAAAGATTTTATTAAGTGTTGCTGGATTTGCGATTACCAGCCTGTGCTTCGGACAGTTGTTTTCAGAGAACAATAAGGACGTTTTATTCTATACTGCTTATTACAATCAATCGGCTGATCGCCTGGAACATCACATTAATCCGTTCCCTCCCAGGATAACAGCCGGAGATTATTATAATGCCCCACTTTTTAGCAGAACCTATTTTGTTCCCGTTGATTACGATATCCCTGTGGAGTCCTGGATGACCGAACCCTTTGAAAACACCTATTCCGAGGAGGAAATGCAAGTTGAACTGTGGATGGAATCTCCTTTTGATTGGGGCTACGATGAAGAAGAACTGGAAGTGGAATCGTGGATGACCAGGCCATTTGGATTGAACGCGCAGACAGAGGTGGAAATTGATGAAGAGATCGAAATAGAGGACTGGATGACCACTCCCTGGATTTAAAAAGGGGCGGATCCGTCAAAACCGTTGTTCATTTCAATATCCTGATTGCTCAGATCATCTTCCTCATGATTCATCTTTGAGGAGACGGTGAAGCCGTTTTCATCATCGTCGACCATGGCCAGGGTGTCGTCCATGTCCACAAATTTTGCAAACTCCCGGATAAACTTCAGAAGGATATCACCCGTCGGACCGTTCCTGTGCTTGGCCACGATAATCTCTGCAACTCCCTTCAGGGAATTGCCTTCCTCATCGACGTCAATCCCATAATACTCGGGACGGTGTATGAAAAGAACCAGGTCCGCATCCTGCTCGATGGCCCCTGATTCACGAAGGTCGGAAAGCTGCGGTCGTTTATTCCCTGAACGCATTTCAACACTTCGGTTCAACTGTGACAGTGCAATGATGGGAATATCAAGTTCCTTGGCAACACTTTTAAGTGAACGGGAAATGTTACTCACCTCCTGCTCCCTGCTTCCCGAGTCCTTTGAACCGGTCATAAGTTGCAGGTAGTCGATTACTACAGCCTGAATATCGTACTTTTGCTTCAGTCTCCTGCATTTGGCCCTGAATTCGAATATGGAGATGGCCGGTGTATCGTCCACATAAATGGGTGCCTTCTCCAGGTCCTTTATCTTATATTCCAGTTGTTCCCACTCATAATTCTCCAGGCGGCCTGTCCTGATCTTATCGGAGGACAATTGGGTTTCACCAATAATCAGGCGATTGACCAACTGTATGGAGGACATTTCCAGGGAGAAAAATGCCACTGGCCTGCTGTGGTCCACGGACATATTCCTGGCCATGGATAGCACAAATGCCGTTTTACCCATGGAAGGACGCGCCGCAAGAATGATCAGGTCCGATTTCTGCCAGCCGGAAGTAAGCCGGTCCAGCCGGGTAAAACCTGAGGGAACCCCGCTCAGGCTGTCCTTTCTTTTTCCCGCCTCCTCGATCTGTTCCAGTGCGGTCTTCAGCAGGTTATTGATCTTGATGGTCTCCTTCTTGATATGCCCCTCCGCAATATTTAACAGCTCGCGTTCCGAGAAATCCAGCAGATCGTCCACATCTGTACCCTCATCAAAAGCGCGTTCCTGAATATCGGAGGAAACCCTTATCAACTCCCTCTGTATGTATTTCTGGGCCACAATTCGTGCGTGATATTCCAGGTGCGCCGCGGAACCGAC
>Ga0209536_100004918_pt1 | contig 21007 bp, 15 predicted proteins | sample DeeMarSeWOR28_12_FD_187461 | JGI IMG/M metagenome (GOLD analysis project Ga0209536, IMG submission 187461) | Marine sediment microbial communities from White Oak River estuary, North Carolina - WOR-2-8_12 (SPAdes) (version 2) | ecosystem: Environmental > Aquatic > Marine > Intertidal zone >... | reverse complement strand
TCCACGTCTTTGAGTACTTACTTTTTACAAAAGACATGTGAAACCTGATCAGGTCTCTCCAGTTTTGTACACGGCTGTGGAATTCCCAGTTGAAAAGCAATTTGAAGATATTCCTTGACTCCACATCTCGAATAACACTGACTGGTTGCCTAAATACCTTTACCTCTGCTTCATGGTTTATCCACACTACCTCAAAATTGTAGTTCATGAGGTAAGCCGGAAAGGAAATATAGTCCAGAGTCAGCCTTACGTTCTTATTGTATATCTGATCAGCGCGATCATCGAATCCCACAATTCGATCTTGAAACCAAATCTTGGACTCCAGCCCCTTCTCCTTTGCCTCGATTATCGGCACGCTCTTAAATGACCCTGCGATCTCCTCCATGCTCCGCCCTTCTCTTTTCAAACGTTTCACAGTCTCTATACGTTCCAACACCTCCTTAGGAAAGTACCCAATTTTTTTGACCCCCTTGATGGCATCCTTAGGTCGTTGCACCATCGGTCGTGGGAGGATACCCATTTTGATATAATTATTGAGTGTGGCTCTTGAGATCTTGGTCTTCTGAAGTATCTCCTTACTACTAATCAAATGCTTTTCCGCACCCATACCCCTAAGACCCCCTTTCTGTATTGTCTAAATATACTGTCTAAATACAAATGTCAACAAAAAATTTGCAGGCCTTGTTGGACCTACTTATAAGCTGTCTAAAACAACGGTTAAACAGTTTACCTGCCACGGGGTGGAGTCTAATTTGAAGAGAAAAGAGATGAAGGCGACCACGCGCAGCGAACAACTATGGCAACAGGATCGAGGAGTTTGTCTCAACAAATAAAATGGGACGGGAGGCCGAGACTCGTAAAACCGTATCAGAAACTCTTCTGTCTCTGCAGTAAAATCACCTTGTAGAAAAAATAGAGTCTACATGTGGAGATAAAAAATATTGAAGATTGGGTTAAAGATTAGTTACCGTTGTCCAATGACCTTGTTGGCTATGACTCTTCTCTGGATTTCTGAAGTCCCCTCATAGATTGTAAAGACCCTTGCATCCCGGTAATACCGTTCTACAGGGTAGTCTTTGATGTATCCGTAACCCCCATGGATCTGTAGTGCCTGATAGGCTATCTTGTTTGCCATTTCAGAGGCGTGAAGCTTGGCCATGGATGCTGCCGCACTAAAATTCTCGCCACGGTCCTTCATGGCCGCAGCGTTAAATGTGAGTAGCCTTGCGGCCTCAATTTGTGTCGCCATATCCGCAATTATCCATCGCAACCCTTGAAACTGGGAAATGGGCCGTCCGAATTGAATTCGCTGTTTGGCATAACTTACGGCCGCATCTAGACAGGCCTGGGCCAAGCCCACAGACTGGGAGGCAATTCCGATCCGTCCCCCGTCTAGGGAGCTCATGGCAATAATAAAACCATCTCCCTCACTGCCGAGAAGGTTCTCCACTGGTACACGGCAGTCCTCAAAGACCAACTCCACCGTGTCAGAGGCCTTGAGCCCCATCTTCTCTTCCTCTTTTCCCACATAAAACCCTGGTGTCCCCTTCTCAACCACAAATGCACTGATCCCGCGATGCTTCTGATCTCTGTCCGTATACGCGGTGACCACGGTTATGTCTGAATTCTTTCCGCTCGTGATGAACATCTTGGTGCCATTAATGATATAGGTATCACCCTTCTTGTGTGCTTTTGCCTTTTGACTGGCTGGATCGGAGCCCGCCCCAGGTTCAGTGAGGGCGAAAGAACCAATCTTGCTCCCCGTGGCCAAAGGTTTCAGGTAAGTCTCTTTGAGATAATCTGAGCCAAAGAGATAAATGGGGCCACAAGCCACGGAGTTGTGAACGGACATGATCACCGCCGTTGAGGCACAGGCATAGGCAACTTCCTGCAGCGCGACAGAATAGCTCACCGTGTCCACACCGGCACCATTGTATTCAGTTGGAACGTTCATGCCCATGAGGCCCAGTTCGCCCATCTTTTTCAGATTCTCCGCAGGAAATTCTCCCGTCTGGTCCCTTTCCGCGGCGCTAGGCATGAGCACCTCTCTGGCAAAATCTCTCACCATGGCCTGAATCATCATCTGTTCTTCATTCAGCTGATAAGCCATCTTCACCCCTTTTCCACCGCTACCTTAATTCAAGATCCCCTTAGGGCGTATAAAGCACCACGAGGAGTTCTGCCCTTTCTGCACTCATATTCCGCAATCTGTGAACAATGGAGGAATTAAAATGTAGACAGTCATCTGGGCCGAGCGTATTTTTATTCTCTCCCACCGTAACTTCAATTTCCCCTTTAAACACATAAATAAATTCTTCTCCCAGATGTTGGTAGCTCACTCCCTTGTGTTCAGATTTGGGATCAATAAATATTTTGAAGGCCTTCAGGTGCTTGTGCCGCGCCTCGGGCGTTAGGGTCTGATAGGTATAATCCTTCGTCCTCTTCTGATAGTCATCATCTGACTTCTTTCCTCTGCGTCTCTTTTCTTCACTCAGAAGCACACCCGAATCTATCTCCAGAGCCCTTGAAACCTGTAAGATCACCGAGACCGGGGGGATCACGTCCCCGTTTTCGACCTGACTGATGTATTTTGCCGTCAGACCCGTCTCGTTGGCCAGATTTTTCAAGGTTAGCTTCTTTGCCCTCCTCAGCTTCCTTAGCCTTTCTCCGAGAGGTTGTTTCTTCTTTCGAATCGGCATTGGCCTATTCCCCCTTTTCAAAATTAATCTTAAAGATTAAATATATATACTAACATGCCTATTTTATAAGTCTTTTTTATAATGCTTTGAAGTTTTCCTTGAAGAGAACATCTGGACAACAAACCCCACGAGAAGCGCGCCGCTTATGAGTATGATCAGATTGGAGGCGAAGAAAGTCATGACAAACCAGAAGGGATTCTCTAGCCGGTAGGCGGATATCAGGAGCTGGATTCCAAAGATAAGGAAAAAGCAGCCAACAAGTGTGAGAATGATCTGTCGTATCCACCAAAACATGCAAGACATGGAAACAATGAATCACATTATGTAGATTAGTTTCAGGGCCGCTCCAAAGGGTCGCATATGTGGGATCAAAGGAAATTAGGGTTTTGAAAGGCCTAGCGTGGGAATAACCAGACTATCACATGCCGTGTAGGGATCCGTTCTTCCGTCTACAATAGAGTCCACGGCCTCTTCGAAGTCCCCGGTTTTCAACAGTTCTTCAAACACCCCTTGGATGATACGATTTTTCACCATTTCAGCCAGTTCCTCCCTCACCTTTTCCTTTCTCCTCCTGAGAGGCAGCCCCCCGCCTGATTGCATCAGATATTTGCCATGTTTCTCGATCTCTTCCAACATCTCCACCACCCCCTTGTCGAACACCGCCTCTGCTTTGAGGATCGGTGGCTTCCATCTGCCCTCCTCATACTTTCGTTGATCCATATCGATCATCAGTCTTAGATCGCTCAGCGTTTTATCTGTGCCTTCACGGTCTGCTTTGTTAATAACGAATATATCACCCACCTCCAGGATGCCTGCTTTTATGGCTTGAATGTCATCTCCCATTCCCGGGATGACCACAATAACAGTTGTATGGGTGCTCCTAACAACATCCACTTCATCTTGTCCAACACCTACTGTTTCTACAATAACATAATCTTTTCCCATAGCGTCTAAGACATCAATGGCACTTCGTGTGGATAGGGTTAGTCCCCCGAAATGCCCACGGGTGGCCAGGGATCGGATGAAAACACCTTGGTCCATACTGTGCCGTTGCATCCTGACACGATCTCCCAGAATGGCGCCACCACTGAAGGGGCTCGTAGGATCTACAGCCAGTACACCCACCGTCTTTTCCTTCTTTCTTAAATGGCTGATCATTTGATCCACTAGTGTGCTCTTTCCCACACCAGGGGCGCCCGTAATGCCAATCACATAGGCCTTTCCCGTATGGGGGTAAAGCGCTTTTAGACACTCTCTCACCTCAGGCATACCATCATCAATATCGCGTATAAGGCGTGCCACAGTCCGAATATCACCACCAATCACCTTTTCTGTTACAGAGTCCATAGACTAATGCCTCACCTAGGCTTCACATTCTCCTCTACCCATTTCACGATATCATCCAGAGCGGTGCCGGGTGTAAAGATCTCTGCAATGCCCGCTTTCTTGAGTCTTGGGATATCATCATCAGGAATGATCCCCCCACCACAGACAACGATGTCCTCAGCCCCCCGCTCTTTGAGCAGTTCCACTGTCCTGGGAAAAAGATACCTATGCGCCCCTGCCAGACTCGAAAGACCGATCATATCCACATCTTCCTGGATGGCCGCCTCCACAATCTCCTCAGGGGTCTGGTGCAGCCCAGTGTAGACAACCTCGAAACCCGCATCACGATACGCTCTGGCAATGATTCTTGCCCCCCGGTCATGCCCATCCAGTCCTGGCTTGGCCACCATTATCCTTGTCTTCCTCTTCCTAACCATATCTCACACTCGCCCCACGTCCAAACCCACGCCTAATTGAAAATAACTCTTTACTTGAAGAATCTATTTCAACTGTTTGGAATATATAAAGCTTTTTTTAAAGCTGCCTTCTAATCATAAAATCTTATAGGGTGGCTAGTAGATGCCGGGATCCCGGTATTCGCCAAATACCTTTCTGAAGACGTCACACACCTCCTGGAGCGTAGCATACGCCCTTACAGCCTTAACAATGGGCTCCATCACGTTCTCGTTCCCCGCGCAGGCCTGTTCCAACCTTTCCAGGCTTTCTCTCACCTTCCTGTTATCCCGCTCGTTTTTTACGCGGTTTGTCTTCTCTATCTGCAACCTCTCAAGTTCCTCATCTATTTCCAGGATTTCCACGGGAATTTCCTCTTCCATGACGTACTTGTTCACCCCAACGACAATCCTTCGATTCTCATCCACCTGTCTCTGGTAGTTATAGGCTGCATCAGCAATCTCTTGTTGTGGATAATGCTTTTCTATGGCAGCAAGCATTCCACCCATGTCATCGATCTTTTGGATGATTTCAGAGGCCTCCTCTTCCAATTGGTTTGTGAGTGCCTCCAAAAAATAGGAACCTCCTAGGGGATCGATGGTATTCGCCACACCCGATTCTTCCGCGATAATCTGCTGGGTTCTCAGGGCAATGGTGGCAGCTTCCTCTGTGGGCAGGGCCAACACCTCATCAAGGGAATTGGTATGAAGGGACTGGGTACCCCCCAAAACAGCCGCTAGGGCCTGTAAGGCCGTTCTGACCACATTGTTGTAGGCCTGTTGAGCTGTGAGCGAGCATCCCGCCGTCTGCGTATGAAAACGCATCCATAAGGACCTGGGATCCTTGGCCTTGAATCTTTCCCTCATGATCTTGGCCCACATCCGTCTGGCTGCGCGGAATTTGGCAATCTCCTCAAAGAAGTCCACGTGAGAATCAAAAAAGAAGGAAAACCGAGGGGCAAAATCGTCCACAGCAAGACCCCGCTTTACAGCGGCCTCTGTATAGGCAATACCATCCGCCAGAGTGAAGGCCAACTCCTGAACTGCTGTGGACCCTGCCTCTCTGATGTGATAGCCGCTTATGCTGATGGTATTCCACCGGGGAACCTCTTTTGTTCCAAATTCCACCGTATCAGTAATCACACGCACAGAAGGCACGGGCGGACACATGAAGGTCTTTTGCGCGATGAACTCCTTGAGCATGTCATTCTGAATGGTCCCCCCCAAAATATGCCGATCGATCCCCCTCTTCTCTGCCATGGCGATGTACATGGCCCAGCTGACTGGCGCAGGCGGATTGATGGTCTGGGAGGTGGTGACCCTTTCCACCGGAAGCCCTTCAAACAGGTCCTCCATATCCTTCAGCGTATCAATGGCCACCCCGCACTTACCGATCTCACCCCTGGCCTTAGGTGAGTCAGAATCATACCCCATCAAAGTGGGCATATCAAAGGCAATGGACAGACCCGTTTGCCCCTGTTCCACCAGATGCCGAAACCGCTTGTTGGTATCTTTTGCATCACCGAACCCCGCAAACATTCTCATGGTCCACAGCCGCCCCCGATACATGGAGGGCTGAACCCCACGGGTGAAAGGATACTCACCAGGGAAGCCAAGATCTCTCATAAAATCTTGCCCTACGATATCTCCCGGCGTATAAATCCTGTTGATTTCCCGGTCTGAGACACTGGAAAACCTTTCAAGTCGTTCGGGCTTAGTCGCAAATGTCTTATCCAATTCCTTTTGCCAATTCTTTTTGCCCTTCTCTATTTCTTCAAACATCTTTTTATTAAAATCTGAAGCCATTGGGCACCTCCGCCATGAGGTCACATTAACGTGCACCACATGTCAATCGGTTCACCATTACACACGTATTACTGTCTCATTTAGCTGTCCAATACAATATCATAAAAACTAATTAGACAGCCTATATCCTCACCAGTCAAGGCTTGACGGGTTCTTAAAAAAATTTCAAACCAAACTGTGTAACTTTAAAATAAATACTCTCTCTCATCCAATTAAGTTTTGGGGACGACTTCAATGTCGCCCTCATCTCCCTTTGACAAGGTTCCTCGCAATCACCAGTCGCATGATCTCGTTCGTCCCTTCGTAGATCTGGCAGATCTTGGCATCGCGCATGTGTCTCTCCATGGGGTACTCTTTGCAGTACCCATATCCACCCAGAATCTGCACCCCTTCCACAGCAGCCCTCATGGTCACATCTGAAGCATAGAGTTTGGCCATGGCTGCCTCTTTTTCGAAGGGTTTCTCGTGGTCCTCCAGCCATGCCGCCCTGAGGGTAAGCAATTCCGCAGCATCCAACTCTGTGGCCATATCTGCCAGTTTCCATTGAATGGCCTGAAATGAAGAGATGGGCTTACCAAACTGCTCCCTGGTCTTGGCGTATTCCAGGGCTTCATCCAAAACCGCGCGTCCGATACCTACGGCTTGTGAGGCAATGCCAATGCGACCCCCGTCTAAGGTGCTTAGCATCTGCTTGAACCCCTCCCCTTCCACACCCAGGAGCGCATCGGCAGGTACCCGGGCGTCCTCAAAGATGAGTTCCGCTGTGCCAGATGCCAAGATACCCAGTTTCTCTTCAACCCGACCCACCTGGAAACCGGGGGTGTTCTCCAGGTCCATCACAAAAGAGCTAATTCCCTTGTACCCCTTCCCTTTTTCAGTGAGGGCCGCTGTAACACAATAAGAGGAGACGTTGCCATTGGTAATAAACTTCTTCTCTCCGTTAATCACCCACTCATCCCCGTCCCTAACCGCAGTGGTGCGCATACTGGCGGGATCTGACCCTGCGTTGGCCTCGGTCAATCCATAGCACCCGATTTTTTCGCCTGAAGCACAGGGATAAAGATACTTCATCTTCTGTTCATGGCTGCCATAGGCCATCACAGGAAAACAATATAGAGAATTGTTCACTGACATAATGGCCCCTGTCGATGCACAGCCTTTTGAGACCTCTATCAGGGCCAGGGCATAGCTCACATTGTCCATCCCGCCCCCACCGTATTCCTCGGGTACGGCAATGCCCAGCATCTTCAGTTCACCCAGTTGCCTAACAATCTCTGCCGGGTGTTCATGCCTTTCATCCAGCTCTGCTGCCTTTGGTTTGATTTCAGCCTCAGCGAACTTTCGGGCCATATCCCGTACCATCTGCTGTTCTTCAGTCAGTAGGAACTCCATCTCTAATCCAGCCCCCCTTTAAAATTGGGTTTTCTCTTCTCCAGGAATGCACTGAACCCCTCTTTGCCGTCCGGGCTGGCCATGCAAAGGCCAAAGGCGTCAGATTCCATGTAGCAACCGTCATGAAGATCAATATCCAGACCTTTGTTTATGCACCTCTTAACAAACATCAAGGAGACCCTCCCCTTTGCGACAAGGACACCGGCTGTTTTCATGGTCTCCTCCCATAGCTGTTCGTGTGAGAAGACCTTATTCACGAGTCCGATCTCTTTGGCTTCTTGCGCCGATATGATGGCCCCTGTCATACAGAGCTCTTTAGCTATCCCCTTACCCACCAGGCGGGGGAGGCGCTGAGTTCCCCCTGCGCCGGGGATGACCCCAAGATTGATCTCAGGCTGTCCGAACTTGGCATTCTCCGATGCATAAATGAAATCACAGGCCATGGCCATCTCCGTGCCACCGCCTAGGGCAAAACCGTTCACACAGGCAATCACGGGGATGGGGAGCTCTTCCAGTCGAAACGCAGCGTTGTGGAGATTCCGAGAGAATCTTCTCAGTTGAAGGGGGTTCATTTTGACCATTTGTGAAATATCAGCCCCCGCCACAAAGGCCTTGTCCCCTTCTCCCGTAAGAATCAGCACCCTGATGTTAGGATCACCTTCCACCCGCACCAGAGCCTCATCAAGTTCCTTCACCATGTCCGGATTGATCGCGTTCAAGGCCTTGGGCCGGTTGAATCTGATAATCCCAACGCTTCCCTCTACCTCAAAGATGATATTCTGATAAGCCATCATTCACTCCTTTAACTTTTCATTTTATGTGTTTGTCATAACTGTTACTTTTAAAAACCACCCTTGAAGGGGAGCGTCGTTTGCTCTGTTCACCAGGTTGTCGGCGTCAGACTTGGATTCTCCGTGCCATTAGATCTGCTCCAGAACGGTTGCCATGCCCTGACCTCCTCCAATGCAGAGGGCGGCAAGTCCATGGGCATGCCCCTTTCTTAGCATTTCGTTCATTAGGGTTAGCACGATGCGAGCCCCCGTGCACCCGATGGGATGACCAATAGAGATACCACTTCCCAGTGGATTGGTCTTCTCCATGTCACACTTCAACTCCCTCATGCATGCAATGGCTTGGGACGCAAACGCCTCATTCAACTCAATGCTGCCAAAATCATCCATGCCCAGGTTTTCTCTCCGGAATATCTTTCTCACCGCGGGCACAGGCCCCAGACCCATGAAGGCTGGGTCCACGCCACCCGATGCATAGGCCTTCACCTTGACCAGGGGTTTTAGGCCAATATCCTTCGCCTTCTCCTCTGACATGAGGAGCAGTGCGGCGGCCGCATCATTAATCCCCGATGCGTTCCCAGCCGTCACCGTACCATCCTTTTTAAATGCGGGACGCAGCTTGGCCATCTTTTCAGCGCTGGTCTCCATGGGCCTTTCATCCGTGTCGAAAACCACAGGATCTCCCTTCCTCTGGGGAATCACAACGGGAATAATCTCCTGTTCGAACAGCCCATCAGCGATGGCCTTTTTGGCCCTCTGATGACTCAAGGCCCCCAGCTCATCCTGTTCCTCCCGAGAGATGCCGTAGTGCTCAGCAATGTTCTCAGCCGTTATGCCCATATGATATCCATAGAAAATCTCGTAAAGACCGTCGAAGACCATGAGATCCACCAGATCCACGTTGTTCATACGCGCCCCCCATCGGGCATCAGGCAGGGCATAAGGAATAAGACTCATGTTCTCCATTCCCCCTGCAAGGATCACCTCAGCCTCCCCGGAGCGGATGGATTGGGCTGCCAAGGCCACAGCCTTCATGCCAGAGGCGCAGACCTTGTTCACCGTGAAGGCGTTGGTCTCCTTAGAGATCCCTGCCTTGATCATGGCCTGACGAGCCACATTTTGCCCCTGCCCTGCTCCCACCACATTGCCCATGATGACCTCGTCAATCTGCACGGGCTGCAGGGAGTCGTCATAGTCATAGGCCTCCTTTTCCAGCGCCACCATCCCCTTGCCCTTAAAAATATCGGGCTCAAACCGGGTGAGATCATCGGTCGCTAAAGGCCTAAGTTGCACCTTCTTTAGGGTCTCTTTAAGCACTAAGGCTCCCAACTGGACCACCGGGGTATCCTTCAACGTTCCACCAAATGCCCCGACAGGGGTCCTTGCGCCAGAAACGATCACCACATCTCTCATCTGTGTTAAGCTCCTTTCATTAGATATATAGACCTCAAAGATCCCAGAATCTTTGAATATATAAAGAACCCTCTTTTCAAGTCAAGACAATTTGCCCCGCCTCAGACCCGCCAATTTTCCTTGACATATGCGCTCCGGGGTCGCTAATTATGCAGGTGAAAATAGGCTCTACACTGGAAGCAATGGTGCCGTTGCATAATAACTCTGCAACAGAGGCCTACCCGCAAGAATAATTGGAAAGGACATCTAAAATGAATCCCTTAGCCAAAGAACTCAATAAAATCATTCAAGAGGCCAACGCTCATATTTATGAAATGCTCTCAGAGGTGGGCAAGAACCTTTTCTTCCCCAAGGGTATTCTGACCCAGAGCGCGGAAGCCAAAGAAAAGGCCCACAAATACAATGCCACCATAGGTATGGCCATGGAAAAAGGCGGCACCATGCACTTGCCTTCTGTGATGGCGATGATTCACGGATTGAAACCAAGGGAGGCGATCACCTATGCCCCCTCTTTTGGGATTATGCCTCTTCGCTCGGCATGGAGGGATGAGATGCTCAAAAAGAACCCCTCCCTCGCAGGACAGAACATCAGTCTGCCTGTGGTCACAAACGCCATCACCCATGGCATGAGTGTCGTCGCGGACATGTGGGTGGATCCGGGTGATCCGATTATCCTCCCTGATAAAATGTGGGGGAACTACAACATGATCTTCGCAGTGCGCAGGGGAGCAAGAATCGCCAATTTCTCCTTGTTTGATGCGGAGGGGAACTTCCATACTGATGCATTTCAGAAATGTGTGCGCGCTGAGGCGGAGAAAAGAGACAAGATAATCATTATTCTCAATTTCCCCAACAACCCCACCGGATACACCATCACCCCGCAAGAAGCGGACAAAATTGCGGAGATATTGACAGACCTTGCGCATAAAGGGACAAATGTTCTGGCCCTAACCGATGACGCCTACTTCGGGCTCTTTTATGAGGATGAAGTGCTCAAGGAATCCATTTTCTCAAAGTTGCTTCACAGGGATCCCAGGCTGATGGCCATCAAGCTGGATGGCGCCACCAAAGAAAACTATGTGTGGGGTCTGAGGATCGGTTTCATCACCTACGGGGCATATCTGGATGGGGATTACGCAGCGACTTATGATGCCCTGGAAAGGAAAACCGCAGGTGCAGTGAGGGGGTCCATATCCAATGCTTCCCATCTTGGCCAATCCATAATCCTCAAATCCCTGCAAGCAGACACCTATTCAGCAGAAAAGGAAGAGAAATTGCAAATCATGAAGGCACGGGCATTGGAAGTTAAGCGGGTACTGGCCCAAAGCAAGTATGATGCTGCGTGGGATGTCTACCCGTTTAATTCGGGTTACTTCATGTGCCTTAAATTAAAGCGCGTTGATGCTGAAACCCTCAGGGTCCATCTCCTGGACAAGTACGGCGTGGGCCTTATTTCACTCGGCAAAACCGATCTCCGTGTGGCATTTTCCTGTGTTGAAAAGGAAGACGTTCAGGAGCTCTTTGACATCATATTACAGGGGATAAAAGACCTGGAATCCTGAGTTCCCGCCCTCCTCCCTCACTACTTGGATCTGCGCGTCTCTCTTCTGTCTAGTAAGTCTCCCCTGTATTTGACAGCCAAAAGAGGCTTCACACAGTTTCTCTCTATTTTTAGCTTGTTAAGCACATTCATGAAATTGGATTTTTAACTCTCTTCATTGCCTTACTCTTTCTCGAACGTCCCTCCAAAAGCGGGATCAATGAGGACTTCTGCACGGAACAAGGTGGGGGAACAGTTAGATTTTTGAAAGGAATTTTGCTATATTGCAATCTCTCACCAGACAGATTTTGAGATGAAAGATGTGGAAGAATTCTGAAGAACTCATCAAGAGTATTCAAAGGGAGCCGTGGGCCCAGGGGATCTCCGCCGGAGAGGATTTCTGGAACCACCTGATAGATTGGGTTAAGCAGAGGATTTTCCCAGATTTCCTCGCCCAGACCTCCGATCAGGTGGACGAGATGATCGAAATCAATCCCGACCTCTCTGAGCCGGAAATATTTGCGCGGGTCACCCGATATATGGTGGATTTCCTGGGGGCCCGTACAGCCTCCGTGCGGATCTATGACCCCCAGACCAAGCAGATGCTATCCTTCGGATCCTACCCCTTGCAAGAGGAAGCCAGAGAGACCTTCATCCCCTTGGAGGGGAGTGTTGCCGGAGAGGTGGTAAAGAGTCTTCAGACCCACCTGGTCCCAAACATCCAGCAAGAGGCGCTCTATCAAAACAAGGAGGCGGCCAAAAGGAAGAAAGTCCGCTCCATGATGGCGGTCCCCTTCTCCATACCCCGCTTTTCACCCTATGAACGGGATATTGTGGGCGTGATACAGATTTATTACCCTGAACAAGACCGGACTTTCACCCCATTGGAAGTTCAGGTCGCTGAGCTCATGGCGAAAAGGCTTAGCTTCGTGATCGCTCGGAAGAAAATCCTGGGCATGTATAGACTCAACGAAAAAAAGGAAGCGATCGTTCGCAATATCTTTCTGAAGTTGGGGTCCAGGGAGGGGGTCAAAATGAAGGAGGTCTTCAACCGTGTAATCCCCGAACTGGCAGATATTATCAATGTGGAAAGTTGCGCCCTATTCTCCGTTTCCGACGATCTGAAAGACGTGGTCCTTGAAGCAGGATATCCCGAGTCCGTTGGATATCACGGAATTGGCAAGAGGTTTCCTGTGAGCAGTGAACCCGCCTTTAAAAGGATTTTGAACCCAGGAAAGCCCTTGCCAGAATCCCCTTATGAAGTGGCCACCCTCTCCTACCTGCTGGTCATGGATCCTCAAAAGAGCAACTTCGTCTCAGAAAATGTTAAGCGATTTGCCGCCAACCACAGCATCAACTCCATCCTCTATGTCCCCCTGAACGTGGGTGAAGAAATCACCCACTTCATGACTTTCGATGCCTTGGACCAAAGGCAGCGCTACTCCGAAGAAGAGATTGAGATATTGCTGTTTTTGGGCAGAGAGCTCATGAAAGCCCAGAGGATGGAGCGTCTTGACGATATACTTCATGACTTCAAGAACCCGGCCATTGCGACAGCCGGTTTTGCTCGCCGCCTCAAACAGCTCATCGAAAAAGAAGGGCTGAAAGATGAGGATTCCAAGATCAAGAAATATGTGCAGATCCTTCTTGAAGAGACAAGCCGGTTGCAGGAAATGGCCTTGAGCCTCTACCAGGTGGGCAAAGGGCAGGTGGTCAACCTCACAGAGGTCCTTAGAAATCGATTTGATATCAACAGGGAGGCCATCAAGGAGCAACTCAAGCAGAATGTCAGTCTCAAGGAGGGGCCCTTCCATGATCCCCTTTTTGTCTACTGTTATCCGATCCATTTGGAAAGGATCCTAGACAATCTGCTAAACAACGCCACCAATGCCATTCCCATCCATGGAGGAATCCTCTCTATTCGTACCTACACGCACCAGAACTGGGCCTGTGCGGAGATAAGCAACACGGGTCTCATATCTGAAGAAGAACGTCTCAGACTATTGGAGGGGGAAGGTCGGGGGCGTGGCCTCTATATTACCCACAGAATTGTTCGGCTGCTGAAAGGAAACATAGAGGTGAGAGTCGGCAGTGACACCACCACCTTAGTGGTACGCCTCCCCATCTATCAAGAAGAAGTGCCTAAAGTGTCTAAAGTGAACTGAAGTGCCTAAAGTGAGACATTCTGGGGCTAATTCCTGCTGCAATTCTTCCCGCCGAAAACTCAAGCGTCTTCCTGAACATAGGTTTTTATCGATGAAATATGAGCCCCAATGGCACTTTTCCCTATACCATGACGAGGATACCTTTGATTGTTATGTTCTGGTAGAGGGTAAACCTGGAGGGGGAGTTTTGCTGATCTGCCGCCTTAGCGGGTCACAGGAACTTTAGACACTTTAGGCATTTTAGCTCACTTCAGGCACTCCTATTGAGCATGATCCATATCAAACTGGGAGAACTGACCGGTTTTGGCCGCTCGAGGTCTGGGTGTGTACTCTGTTGGTTCCGTACCCTCTTTGAAGGCCTGGAAGACTGTTTTCTCCGAGTGGGGGCTAGCCAACAGACCCGTCTTTGAATCTATCTTAGCAAAGACCACCCCCTCTGGGACGGGAAAATCCTCCACGGGTTGGTCCCTCAAAACCTGGGACATGAAGTAGAGCCATATGGGGCTCGCGGCCCTGGAACCCGTCTCCCCTTTACCCATGGGTTTACGCTCATCATAGCCTACCCATGTGCCTGTGACCAAGCTAGGCGTAAAGCCTATGAACCATGCATCCCTCAGTTCGTTTGTGGTCCCCGTTTTCCCGGCCGCTGGCCTTTTTAAGGCCTTTATCCTCCAGCCTGTCCCCTCCTGGATGACCGCTCTTAACAGGTCCGTCATAACATGGGCCGTCTCTTTGGAGACAGCCTCCCTAAAGGAAGGCTGATTCTCTTCTATGACCTGCCCACTTCTGTCCACGATTCTATTAATGAAAAAGGGCTCAGCCAACATGCCCCCATTGGCAAAGACCAAGTAGGCCCGAGTAAGTTCATACAAAGAGATCCCTGACGATCCAAGGGCCAGTGAGAGGTCGGGGCTCAATTCAGATTCAATGCCCACGCGCTCCGCATACTGTATGGCATGGAAGACCCCAATCTCCCTCAATATCTTAACAGTAATCACGTTTCTGGACTTGATAAGGGCGGTTCTGAACAAGGTTGGGCCAAAAAACTTCTTTTTATAGTTCTTGGGGCGCCATATCTCTTCCTCCGGACTCCCCTTGGAGATATAGGGCGCATCAATAATCACGGTCGCGGGGTTCATTCCCCGATCAAGGGCTGCGGCGTAAATGATGGGTTTGAACGCCGAACCTGGCTGACGTCTTGACTGTATGGCACGGTTAAACTGGCTGAGGTCAAAGTCCCGACCGCCTACCATCGCTCTGACTCTGGCGCTCTGCGCCTCCATACTGAGAAGGGCCCCCTGAATCTCCGGCTCCTGTTCCAGAGAAAGAATCCAGTCAAAGGGTGGCATTCCTTTTTCCTTTATCCGGACGAGGACCACATCCCCTGTTTTGAGCGCCTTGCTGGGAAATTTAAGACTTTTTGCATAATAGGGCACTTCAGGATTCGGGATCCTGGCCCATTTCATCTCAGAGAGGGGGAGAAGCCCACGCTTTTTGCCGTGGCTGATGATGACTTCTCCTTTTTGGTCATCCACCTTTTCCACAAGACCTTCAAAGATGGAATCCCTCTCAAAGAGATCCTGCTCCAGAGTTCTCGCCGTCTCTTCCCTAAATGCTTCCATCTCCTCTGAGGAAAGATGACGAAGAGGCCCACGATATCCCTCTCTCTTATCCAGTTCTCTCAACCCCTTGTCCAGAGCCGCTTGAGCGGCACGTTGCATTTCAAGGTTCAAGGTCGTATGGACTTTGAGTCCTCCCCTGTACAAGAGCTCTCGCCCATACTTCTTCTCCAGATATCTTCGCACATGCTCCGCAAAATAGGGCGCCTTGGAAAAGGAACTCTCGTCCCTCTCCTCGATCTGAAGCTCAGCGTTCAGGGCCTCTTCCTCTATTGTTTCTTCTATATAGCCCTCTTCAAGCATCCTTTCCAACACATATTTCTGTCTTGCCTTGGCCCGCTCGAAGTTTGTTATCGGGCTATAGCGACTTGGCGCCTGGGGAAGTCCTGCAAGTAGGGCAGATTCTGAGAGATTCAGTGCCGTGGCGCTCTTGTTAAAATAGGTCCGAGCCGCCGCCTCAATCCCATAGGCCCCGTGTCCCAAATAGATCTGATTCAAATAGAGGAAAAGAATCCTCTCCTTTGAGAAGTTCTTTTCTATTTGTAGTGAGAGCAACGCCTCTCTCGCCTTTCGCTTATATGTTTTCCTTGGATTCTTTAAGAGTAAAGATCTGGTGACCTGCTGCGTAATGGTACTTCCACCCTGCTCTATTTTGCCTGCCATCAAGTTTTTGATAAGCGCTCTGGCTATGCTCAGAATGTCTACGCCCTCATGTTTGAAAAAACGGGCATCTTCGGCCGCTATGAAAGCATTGATCAGGTGGTCTGGAACTTGGTCAAGGGGAACCACGATCCTCTTCTCTTCCCAGAATCGGCCGATCACCTCACCGCCATCGCTGAAGACCTCCGTTATTATGGGTGGGTTGTATTCTCTCAGTGAGCCTATGTAGGGGAGATTACTGGACCAGATATACCATAAGACGGCCACAATGCTCACGGCAAACAGGCCCAAGACCAGGCTACTCCAGATTATGAAACGAAAAAACCTCTTCATCTAAAGATTCTCCGATCAAGCGTCCTGTACTGGATGGCCTCGGCCACATGGTGGGCCCTAATACGGGGAGTGCTTTCCAAATCGGCGATAGTTCTCGATATCTTCAATATTCTGGAATGGGCTCGAGCGCTCAAGCCCAGTTTGTCCATCGCCTCTTCCATCAACTCATTTGATTCTGCATCAAGTGCACAGAACTGTCTGATGTGGCGACTGCTCATACGGGCATTGGTGTGAATTTTCATCTTTCTGAAGCGTTCATTTTGAATCTTCCTGGCCCGCTTCACCCTCCCTAAAATCTCCCGTGAGGATTGTCCACTCTCTCTTGAGGAGAGGTCCTTGAACGGAACCGGGGGCACCTCCATATGAATGTCTATCCTATCCATGAGCGGTCCAGATATTTTTGAGCGATACCTCCTAATCTGAAGCGCAGAGCAATGGCACTCCCGTTTGGGATCGCCAAAAAATCCACAGGGGCAGGGATTCATGGCGGCAACAAGCATAAAATTGGCTGGATAGGTGACCGTTGAACTGGCCCTAGAAATGGTCACGTGGCCATCTTCCATCGGCTGTCTGAGAACCTCTAAAACATTTTTCTTGAACTCAGGCAGCTCATCCAGAAAAAGCACGCCATTGTGCGCAAGACTTACCTCCCCAGGTTTGGGGTTCTGGCCACCTCCTATCAAGCCCGCATCAGAGATGGTGTGATGGGGAGATCGAAATGGCCGAGTACTTATGAGACCGTGCCCCTTGGGCATCATGCCCATGACACTGTAGATCTTAGAGGTCTCTAATGCCTCCTGGAAGCTCAACTCTGGCACAATGGTATGCAGGCGTCTGGCGAGCATGGTCTTTCCTGCACCCGGTGGTCCTATCAAAATCAGGTTATGCCCCCCCGCAGCGGAGATCTCCAAGGCCCTTTTCACATCTTCCTGGCCTCGAACGTCAGCAAAATCGAAATGATCTGTTGATCCCCCGAAAAGCTTCCTAATATCCACCTGGAACGGTTCTCTATTTACCACACCCGAAAGCGTCTCAATGAGCTGTGAAAGGGTCTCCACAGGGTAAATGTGAACGCCTTCCACAACGGCCGCTTCCGCCGCATTTTCCTTGGGTAGGAATACCCCTTCCAGGCCCTTCTCTTTTGCCGTAATGGCCATGGGAAGCGCACCCTTGATGGGTCGGATAAGGCCATCAAGGGAGAGTTCTCCCAAAACGAGATGCTGACCATATGATTCCTTTGACACCAGGCCCGTGGCAGCCAATATACCCAGTGCCATGGGGAGATCGAATGCGGAGCCCTCCTTTTTTATATCTGCAGGGGCCAGATTTACCGTGATTCTGTCAGAGGGGAAGTGGTAACCGGAATTCTTTATGGAGGTCTTAACTCTGTCTTTGCTTTCCCGAACCGCCCCTTCCGGAAGACCAACGGTGGAGAAGGAGGGAAGACCCTGGGAAATATCCACCTCCACTTCCACAACATAGCCCTCTATTCCGATCACTGCGCTGCTGAGGACTTTGGCCAACATGAAAAGGTATCTCCAGATAAATTTCTGGTTGTCATCCTAGATATCGCCTTTACATTTAACAATAAGAATGTTACAAAGTAAAGTTTATTTGATTTTGAGCTTTTTTGATTCCAATTTGCAAGGTCCTAGGAGTATAACATGGCACGAATTACAGTGGAAGATTGTTTGCAGAAAGTGAACAACCGCTTTGCCCTGATTCACATGGCGGCAAAACGCGTTAGGCAGCTGAGGAAAGGCGCCGAACCCATGGTTGTCTCGAAAAATAGGGATGTGGTGATTTCTCTCAGAGAAATTGCCGCGGGAAATGTGGTCAAAGGGGAAGCTATTTCACAGCAGAGTCTCCTCCAGGATAAAGAGGACGAACTTTTGGGTGAACCAAAAGGAGAAAACTCTGAGGTGGCCCCAGAAGAGTAAGAAGGCGAGCCGTAGGACGCCTGAAGGAAAAACCGCGCATGCAAAAAAGGGATTATTATGAGGTCCTTGGGGTCTCCAAAGATGCTGGGGAAGAAGATCTCAAAAGGGCCTATCGAAAATTGGCCATGAAATATCACCCTGATAAAAACCCGGGTGACAAGGAGGCGGAAGAGCGGTTTAAGGAGGCAGCTGAGGCCTATGAAGTCCTCAGAGACAGAGAAAAGAGAGGGATATATGACCGGTTCGGCCACGAGGGTTTAGAAGGGACAGGCTTCAGGGGTTTCACTGGCTTCGAGGATATCTTTTCCAGTTTTGGCGATATCTTTGAGGATTTTTTTGGCTTTGGGACCCGAAGGAGGAGCAGGGTTAGGGCCGGGCATGATCTTCGATATGATGTGGAACTCACCTTGGAGGAGGCCTTTTCTGGTAAAGAAGAGGCACTCACTTTTCATAAGTGGGAAGCCTGTGAAAATTGTGATGGGTCGGGCATAACGCCTGGTAGTGAGCCTCAAATCTGTACCACGTGCCAAGGTCGAGGGCAGGTGGTCAGGTCCCAAGGATTCTTTCAGATAAGCACCTCATGTCCTGCCTGCCAGGGTCAAGGGCGAATCATAACGGATCCCTGTGAAGCGTGCAGAGGCGGCGGAAAAGTGAAGGTTAAGCGAGAAATCACTGTTAAAATCCCACCAGGGGTGGATAATGGATCTCAACTGCGGCTTCGCGGGGAGGGAGAGCCCGGCGAATACGGCGGGCCACCGGGGGATCTCTTCGTGGTCATTCGGGTGAAAAATCACGAGTTTTTTGCCCGTGAAGGTGATCACCTCCTCTGTGAAATTCCCATATCATTTGTTCAGGCAGCATTAGGAGACACAATTAAAATCCCGGTAATTGGAGATGATGGGGAAAAGGCGCTGAAAATACCCAGCGGAACCCAACCCGATGAAATTCTTTCTCTACCTGGTGAGGGGATGCCAACCCTTAGAAGAGACAAAAGGGGAGATCTTTTTGTAAAGATTGCCGTGAAAATACCTAAGAAACTCAACCAGAGGCAGAGAGAACTCTTGAATGAATTTGCCGAGACGGAGCGTTCAAAGAAATCGAAGAAAGCAAAGAATTTTTGGCATAAAATGACCAAATAAGCGTGCTGATGAATCCTGGATTTTTCGTTCATAGTGGGTTATAAACTTCTGTATGTAGGGGGAAATTTGTAGAGCCATGTTAACCAAGAAAAAACTCAAATATTTTAGGGAACTGCTCAACGAAAGGCTTGAGGAACTCTTGAGTGAGGCAAACAAGACGGTTACCGGTATGACCGACCACAAGGAGAATCTGCCCGACCCATCAGACAGGGCATCGCTGGAATCAGACAGGAATTTCACCCTGAGAATAAGAGACAGGGAGAGAAAACTCATAGGAAAGATCAAAGACGCCCTGGACAGGATTGAGAGTGGCAGCTACGGGATCTGTGAGGAATGCGGGGAAGAGATTTCCGCAGAGAGGTTAAAGGCTCGCCCCGTAACCACCTTGTGTATTGATTGCAAAAAGAGGCAGGAAACTGAGGAAAAGGTCAAGGGATTGTAACCCACATCCCGCGCATTCTGAGAACTACAGCCGGTGAAGATTTCCTGTCCCCGGCTTTTTTACTTTTGCCTCCATGCCGAATAAGCTCAAGGACGATCGATCAAGCGCCCATCTGTTATACTTCCCCCGCCGAATGTGCTAGTATTGCGGGAGAGTCCTAAAGGCCAAAATACTTGGTAAAGCTCCCTAGGGTTCGTATTTAATACTCTAATCATGACCTTGTTTTGCCCATGACGGCGAGGAATAAAGGCAATACAGAAATGAAGAAGAGGGAATCTCTTGTGAGCCGTAAAGAGGTCATAACCACGCACATTAATGCCGACTTCGATGCCCTCGCCTCCATGATTGCGGCCAAAAAACTCTATCCCGAGGCAACCCTCGTTTTCTCAGGATCACAGGAAAGAAATCTCAGGAACTTTTTTCTCCATTCCACCTCGTACATCTTTGATTTTGCCAAAATAAGACAGATAGATTTTGGCAGGATCGAGAGGCTCATCCTCGTTGACACCCGGCAGAGGACCCGAATTGGAAAATTTGCCGAACTTTTGGACAAAGAGGATGTGGAGATCCATATTTATGATCATCACCCCGATTCTGAGGATGATATACGAGGAGACAAGGAAGTGATTCAGCAAGTGGGCTCCACCACTTCTATCCTTGCTGGGATCCTGAAGGAAAGAGGTGTCTCCATTTCTTCTGATGAGGCGACCATTATGTGCCTGGGTATCCATGAGGATACGGGTTCATTTACCTTCCCCTCCACCAAACCTGAAGATTTTTTCGCAGCCGCATGGCTCACGCAACAAGGGGCCAATCACAATCTCATTGCGGACATGCTCACCAGGGAACTCACCGCCGAACAGGTGTGGTTACTTAACGACCTCACGAAATCGGCCACGACCCGTGTCATTAACGGGATAGATGTGGTCATCTCCAAGGTGATGAGTGAAGATTACATAGGAGACTTTGCTGTCCTGGTCCATAAGTTTATGGAAATGGAGAACTTGAATGTGATTTTCGCCTTGGCACAGATGGAGGACAAGATATATTTGGTGGCCCGCAGCCGCGTGCAGGATGTGAACGTGGCCGAGATAGCCCTCGCCTTCGGGGGAGGTGGCCATCCCCAAGCGGCTTCTGCCACCATCAAGAACAAGACCTTGATACAGGTGGAAAGGTCTCTTCAGGCCTTACTCAGAAATCGCGTTAATCCTCAACAGAAGGCCCAGGACATGATGTCTTCTCCTGCCATTCATATCCGCCCCCATGAGACCATAAAAGAGGCTACCACCT
>Ga0209536_100004917_pt1 | contig 21007 bp, 21 predicted proteins | sample DeeMarSeWOR28_12_FD_187461 | JGI IMG/M metagenome (GOLD analysis project Ga0209536, IMG submission 187461) | Marine sediment microbial communities from White Oak River estuary, North Carolina - WOR-2-8_12 (SPAdes) (version 2) | ecosystem: Environmental > Aquatic > Marine > Intertidal zone >... | reverse complement strand
ACCGATGTCTGATATTCTGTTTTCCATCGGTTTCTTTGGATCATAACCTGATGATACAAATGCCATGGTCTTTACCCCCCTATCTCTGATGGTATTTTCTGAATTCGTTAATATCACGGTCAAATCCGCCTTCGACTTCCTCTTCTTTCCAGAAGATGTAAGGATTGTGACGTGGTTCTTTGACCATCCGCGGATCCGGTTTAAAGCCCGTTACTTCGAGGAGCTTCTGGAAACCTTGGCGTTTCATGAGCTCGCCGAGCCGTTCCCGGTTCTTTCCTTCCTCCATCCACCAATCCCAGATAGGCTCAATGACTTTTTCCTTAATTTCATCGTAAGGCTCTTCAACCTTCATAAACGGAACGATAAGGGCACTCATCTGTGCACCGTCTAGAATCGGAGCCTTTGCTCCGGCAAGTATGGATACACCCCGGTCATCACCGATTCTCAAGGCTCTTGGCATAACATTGATACAGTGCATACATCTGGTGCACTCACGATTGTCAATCTTCAACTTACCATCCTCTAACCACATGCAATTGGTAGGACACAGATCGATCACCTCTTTCTGAATATCAAACGGACCCCAGTCGCGCCCGGCATGAGCTCCGCCGTTGGGCGGCAGTTCACCGCCCATATAGGCAGCAACCGCTTCTTGGTCAATTTTAATATCATCACGCCATGTACCTACAAATGACAAATCCGCCCGTGCGATGGCTGCCACGCAGCCGTTGGGGCATCCGTCAAATTTAAACTTGAACTTGTAAGGAAAGGCCGGCCGATGAAGCTCATCCTGATACTCCAGGGTAAGATCATGGCAAAGCGCCTGGGTATCATAGCATGCCCATTCGCATCGTGCCTGGCCCACACAGTCGGAAGGGGTTCTCAGGTTTGAGCCTGAACCGCCTAAGTCCTGGTTAAACTTGTGGGTCATTTCGAAAAAAATCTCTTCCAACTGGGGTGTCGTGGTCCCCAAAAAGATAATATCACCAGTGGACCCGTGCATGTTGGTGATGCCGCTGCCGCGAAATTCCCAGAGGTCACAAAGCTGTCTGAGATATTCAGCAGTATAAAATTTGCCGGCCGGCTGAGCAACCCGCATTGTATGGAAATGGGCTACGCCCGGAAACATCTCGGGCTGATCGCAATATCTGCCGATAACACCTCCGCCATAGCCGAATACCCCGACGATGCCGCCATGCTTCCAGTGGGTTCTACCGTGCTTAAATGACAGTTCGAGAATGCCCAGAAGGTCTTCAACCACGTCAACAGGAATCTGGTAATCCAGACCTTTTTCATTCTTTTTCCTTGATTCGGCCTCCTGTTTTAGATCAGACACGAAACTCGGCCATGGACCGCTTTCAAGCTGGTCCAGCAAAGGGGTTTCATGTTTTGCCATTGTATTACCTCCATTTTTATTGAATATTAACCGATCTAACTAAAAAGAAATTTACCGCCCCTTATTTGGGAAGCAACAACCACCTCCTCTCGTTATTTTTTCTATTTTTTCGGATTTTATGGTTTAATATGTCTCGTGATAAAGATCAAAACATGCAAAAAATTCATATAGAATTATTATTTATGCTTGTCAATAAAAAAGCAGGGTTTCAAAACCTTAAACTCTATTTTATTTTGATACCTTGGCGTTACACTTTCTCTAATTGTCTGATGCTCTGGTATAGCTCTTCCACATGCTTTTCAAGATGATGCCGGATAACCGGAACCTCCGGGGCTTTTGTGGGATACCTATGAACAATGGCTTGATTCAGATCAAAAAAATCTGCCGGACTGCACGCTAACAGATGCTGCCGGAAACAGCGATCTAAAGGTTCTGGAAATCCAACGATCGGTGGTTTTAAAGCCAATCCTTCAAAAAACCCTTGCAGGATTTCTTTAAGTGCAATGTCATCAGACCAAATGATTTCTCCAACCCCATCCAATCGGTCGATACGCATTTTGATTGCCATATTTAAAAAAAACACCAGCAACGCCTCCAGAATCAATTCCTTATAGGAATATGAGTCTTCAAGTGCGATATTATTCGCAAACATGGATTTGTATTGTCTCACGGTGACGAGCTTTAACTCGACATCGTTTGTTCGACACTTTACAACAAAATCTCCGGCCGCATGGTGCCACGAAAATATCTGTTCAAAAGTTTCCACGTTATAATAATAGGTTAAAATCTTTGCAGCCTTCCGGTAAAGCTCCATGGTTTGTTGGGTTGTCAGGAAAAAGTATCCATGATCATCATCCCATACAACAATTTTGTATTTTCCATCTGACGGATCCATGGAAGTGTGAAATTCGTTAAAACCTTGAAACCATTCACCTAAAAACATTCCGATTTCAACTTGATTCATCCTGGTAAACACGTTTCCATGCGCGTAGACCTTGGGAATGAACGAATCAGGGTAATCCATGTTAAGCATTTGTAAAAGCCGATATTCTCTTTGGGCACATTGTTTTCCGGTTTCTGTAACGGCAACATTCAGAACCAAAGGAATGTTGACGTCCTGTAAAACGACTTCAACTTTGGCTGGATGATAAAACTCACCGTGCTTGTCGAGAAAGATACTGATCTTTTCAATTTCTCGGAACGATATCTTTCGATGCAGATATTGGGAGACGGTCTGTGTAACCATCTCATATCGGTCTTTTTCCAGAAAATCTCTCGCCGCACTAAAATAGTCGCCGTAGCTTATGAAAATATCTCTGTCCGGTTTAAATGTTTCAGTAAAATGATGTCTACTCAGAGGAATCGAAGCCGACCAAAGAAAATCGCCCTCCTGGATAGGATTGTTTGTGTTGGTTAAGAAAAACTTGAATCTCGGCATGTAGGCTTTTTCTGCTGATATTTATGATCTATATTTTTTTATTTCATCTAATATTTCAGGTGCCACCTCGTAACCGAGTTCCGCCGCTTTATCCACATGTTTAACGGCAAGCTCATATTCTCCTTTCTCAAGATAGGCGATACCCAAATTATTATGTCCTACGGCAAAGTCCGGCTCGAGGTCAATGACCTTAAGGCTGGTCTCGATGCTTTCATCAAGCATCCCTTTCATGAGATATGCATTGGCCAATGTGGTATAGGCTTGTAAAAATTTTGGGTTCCATCGAATGGCTTTTTCTAAGGCGTGGATCGCTTCATCGATGTTTCCCAATTGAAGTTGCGCAAATCCAATATTTCCATAACCTTCGGCAAACCCTGCCCTTGCCTGTACCGCACGTTTATTGTATTCAAGACAACCTTTCAGGTCCCCGCGCTGCAAACAGATCCCTCCTAACTGCACATAGGCCTCCGCAAGAGTCGGGCTACACTCGATGGCCTCAAAAAGTTCCTTTTCAGCCTCCTCGTAATTTTTTAGGCCCAGCAAGCCTATTGCGAGATTATAATGGGATGTGCCGCATTCAGGATTCGCGGCAATTGCCGCCCTTTGACGGGCAATATATTCATGAACGTTTTTTGCTTTTGTCATTGTATAATCCTCATTTTTTTATGTCTTATTTAAGCTGCATTGGGGTTATTATGTCATCAACCAATTGTCAAGAGAAAACAAAATGAGGACATTATTTGAATACCTATCTTTTTTCTTGACACAGCGTATGCCTTTTTTTAGGTTTAAAGTTCAATCATTTTAATATGGTACCCTGATTGTTTTTAAAAAACAACAACCATTTGGACAAAAAGGGGGATGCTATGATCGCAGGATGTTTCACAGCAATTGTTACACCGTTTAAAAAAGATGATGCTGTCGACTATGGAGGTTTGGGCAAACTATCAGACTTCCAGATCAAGAATGGAATTACCGGAATACTGGCTGTGGGGACCACCGGAGAAAGCCCTGTTTTGAGCTGGGATGAACACAACCGAGTGATCGAACTTGTTGCAGAAAAGACAAAGGACAAGTGTATTTGCATAGCCGGTGCCGGAAGCAACAATACAAAAGAATCGATGGAGGGGACAAGGCATGCCGTGGCCGTTGGTGCGGATGCGGTTCTGCTGGTGGATCCATACTACAATGGACCCAGCTCCCTTGAAATACGCAAAGAATATATCGGCCCGATAGCCGAAGCTTTTCCGAGCATTCAGATTATTCCATATGTCATTCCCGGCAGAACCGGCGCACAACTGTTACCTGAAGACCTGGCTTTTTTATATGAAACGTTTAAAAATGTAAATACGGTCAAAGAAGCCACCGGAAATCTTGAAAACATGAAAAATACTAGAAAATGCTGTGGATCTGATTTTACCATATTGTCCGGTGATGATGGAATGACCCTCAAAATGATGCTGGACCCGGAAATAAAGGCCTCCGGAGTCATTTCTGTGGCTTCGAACGTCGCACCCAAAGCGGTCACACAGATGGTTCACCTGCTCCAGGAAGGTCAAGAAGATGAGGCCAAGAAACTGCTGAACGCCCTTGAACCTCTTTTCGATCTGGTAACGGTTTCAACAATGGAAACAACACGTTTTGGTAAAGTGAAATGTCGTGCCAGAAATCCGTTGGGTTACAAAACACTCATGTCGATTTTGGGAATGCCGTCTGGTAGGTGCAGGCGGCCCCTCGGAAAAATGACACGCAACGGTCTGGAGACGGTGCTTAAAGCCGCACAAAAAGTGCAGGCGGAAAATCCTGAAATATTGAAACCTGTGGCAGAATTCTTCAATGTCGATATTGAGGAGCGCTTAAACGATCCATCCATATTGGAAGGGCTTTATTACGAAGAATATTGATGCTAAATGGTTTGATGCCGGATATCACTCTGTTCAATGTGAGGTATCCGGCATTAAAATTTTTAAGAGTTCGCATTTTCTTTTAGCCGAAAACTTCCCTCTTTAAATAAAACATCTTTCAGCCACTTCAAACCAAACTTTAAAAGTGCAATCTCGTCTTCCTTGATCTTATCCACGGTATCTGTATCAATGTCATAACGATCCAGAAACGAGCTTTCGAAAACAAAGTCCTTAAATTTATCGATATTATAGCTAATTAAAAAAAACATGTGTTTGCTTTCTTCAATGAGCTTGAGATTGGGAGGAAAGGATCGCTTCCGCACCACCAAATCGGTCCATTCGGCATTGATCTCATCATGGATGTCGACACCTTGATCTTTTCGCCATTCACGAATGGTCCATTTTTTTTCCTCTTCAAACCCCAGGCAGTGTGGTTCGTGAACAAAAAAATAAAATCCTTTATCATGCATCTGTTTTTTGTGGCTGAGTGACGCAACGCCCAAAGGATAATAGCGACAGGTGGTGGGCCTGTCCGCATATATGATGCAACCATCTTCTTTGACAAACGGACATGATTGTAAATCATCATCCATCAACTTTAACGTCACAACCGGTAAATCTGTTTTTTCTAAAAGCTGGGGAGTGGTGTACACCGCAAGAAATTCTTCCGAAGACACTTGCAAGCGATTTTTGAGTCTAATAATATCATAGGGAGTCAATATGATATTAATCCCCCTGCAGCATTTGGTAAAACATGCTACCCCTTTATGACATTTAAATTTGAACTTGCTGTCCAAACCCAGTCTTACAGGCTCTATATTGGCCATACGATCAGATGAACTCATATTGTTTCTTCCTTTTCATATTAAATTTTTAGACCTTACTACCTGAATCTTGCACAAGCTGGAGGCTTTCATATGCAAGGCATTTAAGTGTGAAGCCATCGTAAACTATTGCGAACTCTTAATAGCGCAGCAAATGGAAGCCTCCGATTTGCCCTTGGGGTGAAAATTGATTAGGAAAAAAATATTCTTATCCCATACACCATTTGGGTAAAATGTTTGGTCAAATGAGCTTGTATAAACCCTGTTCAACACGGTCGTTTAAAGGTTCTCATCAATTTTCATGCAAGCTTCAGGTATTAACTGAAGCACCGACCAATGTCAACCATTGAAAAATAAGATGTTATTTGCCAAAATCTTCTTACAAAGTCACATTTCAATAAATCCCGTATGGCAAATACCCGTAGCACCGATTTTTTTATAAGTTGCCTTAAATATAACTTAGGTCTTGATTTCAACTCAAAAACTGCTATAGCTTTCAAATCATAGGGTATCGTTGGAATTTTTTTTGTGTTAGAGGTTTCTTATGGATGAACTGATCTGCTCTGAATTCAAACTCGGACGTCGCTTGTTGGGGCGCCTTCCTCACGAAAAAGACTTGATCACTTCCATTGAGAATTTTTGCATAGCATCCAATGTCCAGACAGCAACATTTTCCGTCATTGGTGCTGTTTCGTCTGCCACAATAGGCGTCTATGACCAAAAACAACATGTCTATGTCACTTTTACTGAAAATACAACCATGGAGATCGTAAATTGTATCGGCAATGTATCATTAAAGGACAAAAACCCGATAACCCAAGCCCAGATTGTCCTTGCCGATGAACGCGGAAAAATCATCGGTGGCCGCCTTTTTTCAGAAACCATACTCTTTGCCGGAGAAATTGATCTTCAGGAAATGACCGGAAAACCTTTAGAACGGGTTTACGATGATAAAACGGGACTTATGCTGTGGAATTTAGCGCGTTAAGGAGAAGAGCAACATGAAACTCACCATTATAGAAGCAGATCAATTAAAGACCAAGCCGGACGATTCCAAACTCGGTTTTGGTACCTTGTTTACAGATTATATGTTCAACATGGATTACAATCCCGAAGATGGGTGGTACAATCCACGAATCGAGCCCTATGCATCCATTGATATGGATCCTGCCACCATGGTACTTCATTATGGCCAGGGCGTTTTTGAGGGACTCAAAGCATATCGGACAGAAAAAGGCGCTATCCAGCTTTTCCGTCCCAGGGACAATTTTAAACGGATGAACAATTCCTCTCGTCTATTATGCATCCCAGAAATTGATGAGGATTTTGTTTTAGATTGCCTTAAAAAACTGCTGAACATTGAAAAAGACTGGGTGCCAAGCGCTTCGGGAACATCTCTTTACATACGGCCAACCATCATCGCCACAGATCCTTTTTTGGGGGTACGTGCTTCCCACACTTACCGATTCTTTATTATCCTTTCTCCGGTGGGGGCCTATTATGCGGAAGGCTTTAATCCCGTCAAAATCTGGGTCACCCGCAAGCATGTTCGCGCCGTTCGGGGCGGTGTGGGTGAAGCCAAAACCCCCGGTAACTACGCCGCAAGTCTTTATGCCGGTGAACAGGCCCACAAACACGGTTATACCCAGGTATTATGGCTTGACGGCAACGAGCAGGAATATATCGAAGAAGTCGGCGCAATGAACATCTTTTTCGTCATCAACGGTGAACTGATTACACCCATGTTGAACGGGAGCATCCTTCCAGGTATCACCAGAGATTCGGTGATTGCCCTTGCCAAAATGTGGGGCATTAAAGTTGCTGAACGAAAAATCGGCATCAGTGAGGTTCTTGACGTGCATGCTTCCGGAAAGCTTGAAGAAATTTTCGGCTCAGGCACTGCCGCCGTTATTTCTCCGGTGGGCGAAATCAAGGTCGGCGATACCGTTATCACCATCAGCGACGGTAAAGTCGGTACCTTGGCCAACAGATTCTACAATGAATTAACCAATATTCAGTACGGTAAAATAAAAGATCCCGCCCAGTGGATCGAACCGATTTAAACCTAACTTGAGCGTTTCAAACTGCGCCAGGAAAACATTAAATTAATTATTTTAAACCATCAAACCTCTTTAGGCATTAAAGAACCTCACCACCTCGGTAGAAATGGATGTAAACAAGAATGCTGCAGTTTTTTTAAACCCTTTGGGCTTGCCGAATTTACCGAATCTGCTTTGTTCCGGGGCGCTTGCGGTAGAATGTCGCAACTGTGCACCCTGCGCCTTGCATCTTAGGCAAGCTCGACAATCGCTAAATTTAGGTTAAATTCTAATACGCAATATGAAAAATTCAGATACACCCAAACACCTTCCGTCTTTTATATCAAAGATGAAAAGTGAACGTATTCACCCAGTCGTCATCGATACGTTTGCCTATTATTATAAAAAAGTCCTTTCAGGTGAAACAGGCCTTATCTCAAACAAAGACATTCGGCCGATCCCTTCAAATGAAATCGAAGATGCCGATCGCATAAAAAAATATGCCAAATTCGGACAGGATGTATTGAAACATGCTGTTATAATAAAACTCAATGGCGGTCTTGGCACCAGTATGGGACTCACACAGGCAAAGTCTCTTCTGGAAGTAAAAAATGGAAAAACCTTTCTTGAAATTATATTAAATCAGGCGGAAAAACATCAGGTAAAACTGGCGCTGATGAACAGTTTCAACACCCATGAAGGCACGCTTAACGCGTTGGCTCGAATTAAACCTTCAGATTCACCGCTTTTATTTCTCCAGAATAAATTCCCAAAAATCCTTCAGCAAAACCTTACACCCGCCAACTGGCCCGAGAATCCTCAATTGGAATGGAATCCTCCTGGACATGGCGATATATATTCGGCCATTTATACTTCCGGAGTATTAAAAGCGCTGCTTGATAAAGGAATTGGTTATGCTTTTATTTCGAATTCGGATAATTTGGGAGCGACACTCGATGAATCGATTCTGGGATATTTTGTCGAAAAGGGCTTCCCTTTTATGATGGAAGTGGCACCCAGAACCCCAGCAGACGTAAAAGGAGGACATATCGCAAAGTATAAAGACGGGCGTTTGGTTCTGCGTGAATCGGCGCAGTGCCCGCAAAATGAACTGAGCGCCTTCAGAGACATAACGCGTTACGGATTTTTCAACACAAACAGCATCTGGATAAATCTTGAAGCTGTCCATAAGCTGATCCAAAATACCGGAACCGTGAAACTCCCGATGATCCTCAATCCCAAAACTCTCGACCCAAGAGATGAAAACAGCCCAAAGGTATTTCAAATCGAAACAGCCATGGGTGCTGCGATTTCCCTCTTTGAAGGTGCCACGGTCATTAAAGTTCCACCCTCACGTTTCTTGCCGGTTAAAAAATGTAATGATCTTTTATCGATTCGGTCCAACCGGTTTATCTTTTCAAAGGAAAGCCATCTGATAGTGAATCCGGATGTCGGATCAAAGACCATCCAGATTCATCTTGACCCAAAATACTACGGAAAAATAGATCTTTTTGATGAAAGATTTTCCAGCGGTGTGCCTTCGCTGGTGGATTGCCAATCACTCACCATTCAAGGAGATGTGCGATTTAAAAATAATGTTACCATCAAAGGAAGGGTGGTCATCACAAACAAAAGTAAAACCCAGGCTGTAATCAAAGAGGGAACCGTTGTAGAAAAAGATTTGATCTTTCATTGAGCGGCTAACTCTCGTTAAAAAGAGAATAATATTTCATCACCTGTTTCACATAATTTTCTGTTTCTTGGAAAGGAGGAATTCGCTGGTACTTTTCCACAACCCCTGGACCTGCATTATAAGCAGCAAGTGCCAGCGGCAGCTTTCCGTTAAACCGATTGATCAATTGTTTTAGGTACCGCGTACCTCCCATTACATTTTCCCTTGGATCAAAAGGGTTTTTTATTTTAAGGGTTTTGATATTCTCCGGCATAAGTTGCATAAGTCCTCTCGCTCCGGCACTTGAAACCGCCGTCGGATTAAAATCCGACTCTGTCTTGATCAGCGCTTTAAGCAATGTAAAAGGAACGCCGTGTGTATGAGATGCTTCTGAAATAAAATGATCATACAGATTTTCATTGTATAATTCTAACGGTTTTTTAGGAGTTTCTTTGATATAAACCTTATAGTTGTATGATTTGGATGAAGTGGGTACGTTCGTAAAATGAAGCACCCCTTCATTGTCGACATAAACATAGATGTCGGCATAAAGGGGTGTCGCCACCATTGTCATAATACATAAAAATGTATAGATCCCAATAAAAAAACAACGCTTGCCGATTCGTGTCATCACTTTAAATATGAGTTTACCTTAGAAAATTTACCCGGCCTGTTCCACTTTATTGCACCGAGAAAAAATAAATGTTAAAAACTTGAAACCTTTTAGAGGCAAGATAGCCGACCTTTTTTGTTTGCAAATTTAACCATTGTTGAATATCTTTAGTTTTTAAAACACTTGATTTAAACTCATCCATAATTATATTAAGACTTTAAATGATTGTTATCATATGAAAAAAGAATCAAAACACATTATTTATCGCAAACAGCCCTTCACAGTCGTTGTGGCCGTTTTTCTTCTTTTAAGTATTGTATCATGCAAAAATAATACCAACGAGAAAGCAACAGCGCAGGCTCACAATTCTATAATTACCAGCATCGACAATTTGGACCAGCTAAATAAAATCCTTGAAATATCTAACGAACGCCTGTTGATTCTAGAATTCTATGCGGATTGGTGTCCTCCATGTAAAGAACTTGCCCCTATCCTTGAAAAAATTGCCAAGGAAAAAAGGGAAACGGTGGCAATCTACAAGATTGACATTGATCGACACCGCGAACTTTCAAATACCTTTCGCGTAAGCGGCATCCCCCATGTATCTTTTGTTAAAAACAAAGAAAATATTTTTTCCCTGACGGGCTTATATCCAAAAACCATGTATTTGAAAGTCATCGAAAAGTATACCACACCCGCTGAATCCTGAATTAACATCGTATCGGGTCTTTATTTTTACATCTTCTGTATGATATTTTTTACAAAATTACCATCTGCCGTTGTGCCGAAATGTTTCATAATTAAACCCATGGCCTGCATTTTGTTTTTAAATTGAGAGAAATCTATGTTCTGGTGAATCCATGTCGTAATTTCCTCTTCGCTGGCCATTTTCGGCAAATAGTTCTCAATAACTTTAATAAATTCTGAATCCGCTGCCTCACCTTTTTGTTCCAATACTTCTTTTTCTGATTTTATCAATTTTTTCAGGATCTTTACAATTTCATCATCTGAAAGATTTTTCTTATCAAGCCTGCCGAACTCTCCAAGTATCACACGAAGTGCGTCTTTTTTCTTTTCGTCTTTAGCCTTTATTGCAGCGGACAAATCCTTTTTCATTTGACTTTGAAGATTCATTTTTCACCTTTTTAATTTTGAAATAAATTTTGACAGCATCACTAAAAAATAAAGAAACGTTCAAAATATTATCGTTCATTGACATATTGTGTCAATAAAGTATTGATTAACGGATAAAAGTCTTTTACGATCTCTACAACTTAAACATCCATGATGCAACGCGATCCGAAAATATTCTAAAATACCTGTGACTGTAGACAACAAATTCAATCGAAGCATCTCGACGAGCCTGCTCATTTTGCTTTTTTTTACATTCGCTTGCTCGGATGTGAAGGAGCCAACTCATGAGGTTAATACCAAAAAACCGACCATTTTGACGAAACAGCATTTCAAGTATGGTATTAACTGTTCGGATTTAATCCTTATAAGAGACACCGTCCAGCCCCAACAAAATCTATCAGATATTTTATCGAAATATAATGTTCCCAACGCCGTGATCCATTCTGCTGCGTCTTCATCCAGCCCCTTATTTGATGTTCGAAAAATTAAAGCCGGCAATCCTATTTGCATGATTTGCGACAATAATCCTACTCAAAAAGTTCGTTACTTTGTGTACGAAATAAATCCTATAGATTACGTTGTCTTCAATCTCGAAGATCCGATAACCATTTCTTTAGGGAAAAAACCCGTACGCATTGAAATAGATGCCGTTTCGGAATCTATTGAATCATCGTTATGGGAAACCCTTTTGGCAAAAGAGATCGATCCTGAAATTGCCATCAAACTTTCTGAAATTTACGCATGGACCATTGATTTTCATCATCTTCAAAAAGGAGACAGCTTTCAGGTCATTTATGAAAAGAAATTCATTCGGAATAAGTTTATTTGTATTGGACGGATAAGGGCCGCCAGATTTTATCACCAGGACAAATTTTTTTATGCTTTTAATTTTGAACAGAATGCCAATGCAAGTTATTTTGATGAGCATGCAAACAGCCTTGAAAAAACTTTTCTCAAGTCCCCGATAAAATTCTCAAGAATTACATCGGGCTATTCGAAACGAAGATTTCATCCGGTTCTAAAAAAATACAAGACACATTTTGGAATAGATTACGCTGCCAAAATCGGCACGCCGATTATGAGTACCGGTGATGGAGTTATTGTGAAAACCGGCTATGACTCAAAGAACGGCAGGTATGTTAAAATAAAACATAACGGCATCTACACGACCCAGTATCTCCATATGTCTAGAATCGCCCGTGGCATCAAGCCACGAGCAAAAGTCAAACAGGGAGATATCATCGGTTATGTGGGATCCACCGGATTGGCAACCGGGCCTCATCTTTGCTACCGATTCTGGAAAAATGGCCGCCAAATCAATCCTTTTAAAGAAGATATTCCATCGGTTGAACCTGTTAAAAAAGAAAACCTTCAAAAGTTTAATGAGCAAATGGCGGAACTGAAGCAACAATTGAACGCGCTTGACGCACCGATACTAACCATGGGGATCAAATAAGGAAGATTTGAGTTTTTTACATACCAGAAGATCTGTTGGAAACGCCATTTTTTGCGGTAAATCATCCAACGGAAAATATTTTACTTCACTGGCGTCAGACCCGGGCTTTAATCTGCCGCCGGAGCGAGTTCCCATAAACCATATTCCCACCGTCTGGTTTTTCAAGTCGTGAAAATTAGAATGAACGGCAAAAACAGGTCCGATTGTCACATCCAGCCCTGTTTCTTCTTTAAACTCACGTATTGCAGCCACACGAACATCTTCATCGTACTCGACATGCCCGCAGGGGATACACCACATTCCTTTATAGGAACTGTTCCGTTTAACCAGGAGCAGTTCGTTATCTTTCAATACGATCACTGCAACCCCGACCGTTGGATTTTTATAATGGGTCCATTTACATCGATTGCAATACATCCTTTTTCGATGTCTTTTTAGCATGATCTTTAATTGTTCCCCACAAAAGGGACAAAATTGGAAACTCATTGTTTCATCCTCTATCTATGACACCATCGATAACGATTTCTTCCTTAATTTCTCTTTACACTGTTTACCGAAATTGTATACAAACCAGTTCGTTTGGCTCACCCATCGAATACGGATATATCGGAACATCAATCTGAAAAAAGCTTTCGAATATCCGCAATTTTAAGTTGTATTTATCTACACCGGTTTTGTTCAAAAATACAATGCATTTTCGGGGGCTGTTTTTATATTTGCCACACAACCCCATTTATTGCTATGGTGGATTTACTGTAAACATAAGCGCCTTTAAAATATTTTGCAAACCACACTTCCCATTTTCGGAAAAGACAGGGAAAATCTCATGAAATATTCGCCCATTGACAACAGCCTGTTTATTCAGAACCGGCAAAAATTTGCCGCCGAACTCAAATCCAATGCTATTGCCGTGCTGAATTCCAATGATGTTATGCCAACGAGTGCCGACGGTGTCCGATCTTTTATTCAAAACACAGATTTTTTTTACTTAAGCGGAATTGACGAGGAAGAGAGTATTATTGTAATTTTTCCAAACGCCAGAGAAGAAAAGCATAGAGAAATCCTGTTTATTAAAGAAACCAGTGAAGAAATTGCTATATGGGAAGGACCAAAATATTCGAAAGAAGAAGCGTCGAATATATCCGGAATTAAGACGATTTACTGGACGCGGGAATTCAAGAAAATTTTCAGAAGTTTGGTTTTAGAGGCCGACCGGATTTATCTGAATTCCAATGAACATCTGCGAGCCGACGTTTCCGTTGAAACCAGAGACGCTCGTTTTTTAAAATGGTGTATAAGAAATTATCCTTTGCATAAATACGAACGATTGGCGCCCATTATGCATTACCTTCGGCCCATCAAATCTGAGGTAGAAGTCGAATTGATCAAACAGGCCTGTAACATTACCCATAAGGCCTTTTTGCGATTGCTTGACTTTATCCGGCCCGGCATATGGGAATTCGAGATCGAAGCGGAGATTTATCATGAATTTTTATCCAATCGATCACGGGGCCCCGCATATAAGCCCATCATCGCATCAGGGGCCAACGCGTGTATTTTGCATTATGTCAAAAACAACCGCCAATGCATGGATGGTGATCTTGTACTGATGGATTTTGGTGCTGAATATGCCAACTATGCCTCGGACCTAACGCGAACAATCCCGGTAAACGGACAATTCACACCCCGCCAAAAGGAAATCTACAACGCCGTGCGTCGTGTCCAAAAGACATCCATTCAAATGCTTGAACCGGGAAATACATATGAGGCATATACTAAAGACGTCGGCCTCATTATGGAAAAAGAATTGATCGGGTTGGGCTTACTGGATGCCAAATCTGTTGAAGCTCAAAACCCGGACGATCCATTGTATAAACAATATTTCATGCACGGCGCATCTCATCATTTGGGTCTGGATGTACACGATTTAGGGAATAAATACCGAAAATTTGAAGAAGGCATGGTGTTTACGTGTGAACCGGGAATTTACGTTAAAGCAGAAGGGATCGGCATCCGGCTGGAAAACGACATCCTACTCACCAAAGACGGACCTGTTGATCTCATGAAAAACATTCCTATCGAAGCCGATGAGATTGAAAACTTGATGAACAAATAAAATGAACATATGTTCGTCAACTTGTTGCCAACCTTTTCTTTAGAAAAAACATTCAGTGGATGTTATCAAAAGATGTGTTCTTTTCTGCGATGGTGGGCCGAATCGTCAGTGCTTGGCCGTCTGTGGATATGAATATAGCGCCGTTAAGAGCAGTGCCGAGTATTCGACAGTTTTTATTTTGATATCGTTTCAAAACCAACGGGTGTGGAAATCCGAATCTGCTTTTCCATCTCGATGATATAACGACAACTTCGGGGGTTACCTTTTCTATAAAAGATTCGGTGCTCGATGTTTCACTGCCGTGATGCGGGGCCAAAAGGACTGTGCTTTTTAATTTGTCTCCAATTTCAGAGACCAGTTCATATTCTGCTTTGGATTTGATATCTCCGGGAAACAAAAATGATGTTGTCCCAAATGACATTTTTAGAACCAATGAATTGTTGTTCAAATTGCGCCATGATTCTATCTCTTTTTTTCTTATAAAATCCACCGGCGGATACAATACGTCAATATGAACGCCATTTATATCATGAACTCCAATGATCTTGTTATACGCCGGTATTTGAATGTTATTCTTTTTAATGGTTTCCATGAACATCTGATATCCAAAAGAGCTGGTGGTTTCATGGTTTGTCCATAAGTTTTTAACATGAAAATTTTCGGCAATATATATGAGGCCATTTAAATGATCGCTGTTCGGGTGTGAAAGAACAATGGAATCAATGGTACGAATTTTTTTTTGCCATAAAAAAGGTGCGACAATGTTTGCCCCTACATCAAACAACCGATTGTCGGAAAATCCGCCGCCGTCTATCAGAATGGTATATCCGTGCGGAAGTTCCAACAGCGCAGCATTGCCGTGCCCGACGTCCATGATGGTAACTCTGAGATCATTTCGCCAATATCGCTGATACAGCCAATACCCCGCATCTGCACTAAACATCAATACCGTTACCAGGCCAACGATGACCATCGGTTTTCGAACGCAATTTTTGGTCTGGCCGTTCCGAAGATTAGTTAAAGCCTCAGGTGTTCTGATTGGTATGCTTTTGAGGTTTAGCAACACCCAAAACAGAAGATAAAAACAAAATATCTCCGGATAATTTGGCGTAACGGTCTTTATTGCTGCAAATGTCCACCCTGAAATAACATGGATGATCTTTATAACATATCCCAAAACCATTGAGGCTGCTTTGAGACAAACCAATGCACCCTCAACGGTCAACGGATAAATAAACACAGCTATTATTCCCAACGGCACAACCACAAAACCGATCAAGGGAATAAAAATAATGTTTGCAGGAAGCCCCACCAGCGATACTTGATTGAAATAATGCATCACTAGGGGGAGGGTCCCGGCAATGGCAAAAAAAGACGTCATAAAAAAATAATAAAGTTTTATAATTGTTTTTGTCCGTTTTTGCTTCCGAGTTCTATTTGGGTCGAACGGCTGCGGCATTGGGATTCTGGAAAGACCGTATATGATGGCGAGGACCGCAGCAAATGAGAACTGAAACGAAATTGTAAAAACAGACGGCGGATGAACAATCAGAATTAGCATGGCCGCCAAAGCCAGGGTATTCATGATGTCATGCTCTCTTTCAAATATAAATGACATCAGAAATACGATCACCATAATCACCGCCCGTTGGGTGGACGGCGACATTCCTGAAATAAAACCATACACCATCACCGGAACAACAGATAAGACAACGGCCCCTTTTTTTGTCCAGGCGTTCCACAATAAGAACGGAATATAAGATAAAATCCATCTAAAAAACAAAAATGAAACCGTTGCGACAATACCGATGTGGAGACCTGAAATGGCAAGAAGATGTCCGGCGCCGACCCGATTAAAAGCGTTTCTTAATTCGGGAGATATTGCATTTCGGTCACCCACAATCAGTGCTTTTAATACGTTCTGCTGTTCTTTATTTCCTATTCCGTCGATAAGGTTTGATATCCGCTGACGTGCACCCGAGATGATGGCACTCATCCCTTTCCTTGAATTTTTCTCGATCAGGATCAGTTTGTGAGCCTGAACATAGGCACTACCCCAAACTTTCTTGAAAGCCATATATCGTTGATAATTAAATCCTCCGGGATTGTTGAAATTGCGAATGGATCTGATTCTACCCCAAAAAACAATCCGATCCCCCGTTGACAGATTGGGCGAGTTCCCTGAAACAGTTAACCGGATGTTTCCCTTCACAGAAAATGGCTTGCCTTTCCTTTCAAGGAATTCTGTACGAAGAATACACTTTTGCCGATCCATATGGCTGATATGGGATGAAACGATAACCCCGGTTATTTCCCACGGATCTGTGTCCATAAAGTGGATGAGATGATTGGAAGGAAATGTAGGGGCCATCCATGGTTGAATGGACAGGTAACCCAGGGATATCAAAAGACCAACGGGTAAAATCTTTGTCGTTCTCTTTTTTAGAATAAAATAAAACAGTGTGGCTGCAAATACCAATAAAACGATAACAATCCATGTTCCGCGCCCCGGGAACCAGGTGCCGACGACAATTCCTGACATCATCGACAAAAGGAGAGGAATAACCGGACGGGAATAAAATGGTGTGGTTCCCATTTGTATCATTTAAATTGTTAACGGGTTTAATCTACGAACTCGATATCTATTCGAGGAAATGTTGCTTGAAAAACCAAAACAGGCAAGTTAGAAGTGCCTAAAATGAGCCAAAGTGAACTAAAGTTAAGGATTTTGTAGAATTTTAATAGAAATGACAGCGCGTTAGCGCTTCCTCAACTTTAGACACTTTAGATCACTTTAAACTTTAGTCACTTATACGAAGGCCAAGATGACTCTCTTATGGATAATACATATCTCTGACATCTAATTTGTTTAATAGTAATAATTCTAAGCCCTTACCCGTTGGATAACAGCTCCGAGTTGAGAAAACTTTTTTTCAATTTTCTCATATCCTCGATCCAGGTGATATACCCGGTTGATCTCGGTGGTGCCTTTTGCTGTCAACCCGGCCAGAATTAATGACGCGCTGGCCCTTAAATCCGTTGCCATAACCGGTGCACCGGACAACATCGGTACCCCTGTTATCATAGCGGTGTTTCCCGATACTTTTATATCCGCCCCCATGCGTCTCAATTCGCTGACATGAATGAAACGGTTTTCAAAAATGGTTTCTGAAATGACGCTGAACCCGCTTGCAATGGACATCAGCACCATAAACTGAGCCTGCATATCTGTGGGAAATCCAGGATAAGGCAAGGTTTTAACATCAACGCTTACGACGTCACCCGTGCCTTTTACCTGTATGGACCGGCCCCTTGCAAATACTTCGGCACCGCTGAGCCTGAGTTTGTCGATCACTGCTTCAAGATGGTCGGGCTCACAATCCAAAATGGTCACATTTCCTCCGGTCAGCGCTGCTGAAATCATAAATGTACCGGCTTCGATTCGGTCGGGTATGATTTTGACCGACACGGGCTGCAACTTTGATACCCCTTTGATGGTAATAACAGACGTGCCGGCCCCTTTTATTTTGGCGCCCATTCGATTCAAAACATCAGCAAGCGCCAAAACTTCAGGCTCACAGGCTGCGTTGTTCAACACGGTTGTCCCTTTGGCCAGAACTGCCGCCATCATGAGATTTTCAGTACCGGTTACGGTGGAAATATCCATATAAATCTCTTCCCCTTTAAGACAATCCGCCGTAGCTTCCACGTAACCATGTTTTAATTCAATCTTGGCGCCGAGACGGACTAGCCCCTTTAAATGGAGATTTATGGGTCGGGCACCAATGGCACATCCTCCCGGCAAAGATACTCTCGCTTTTTTAAGTCTTGCCACCAAGGGACCAAGAACCAGAATTGACGCTCGCATTTTGCGAACAAGATCATAAGGTGCTTCGTGGTTGCCCACATCCCCGGCATCTATGGTAACCGTATCTTTATCTGTCTCTATTTTGGCACCGAGATGCAAAAGTAAATCTTTGGTGCTCTGAATATCCTTAAGATCCGGAACATTGGTATATGTATTCCTTCCATCGGTAAGCAATGAAGAAATAAGGATGGGAAGGGCGGCATTCTTAGCGCCGCTAATTTTGACTTCTCCCTCGAGAGAGCGCCCGCCTTCAATGATGATTTTGTCCATTAAAACCTCATTCAAGCAAAAATCCTTGCCCAGAAAACTAAACTTTTGTTATCCCGGAGGATCTGCTTTGTTGAATGTCATTGACTTGTTGAAATTTCAAATATCAAATCCCAAATATCAAACAAACCCCAATGACCAAAATTCGAAAATATAAACAATGCTGGAAGATTTTGTTCAGCGACTTCGCCATAGCCGCCTTTTAGCGAGTACGGCTGAATTGAATACTTGTCCACCTGTCTTTTTGGAGGATTGGAATTTGTGATTTTAGACGCAAAACGTAAGGCAGAGCCTTCTATCTTTGACCTGGTTCAAGGGACCAGATTTTCAATGGAAAAACAAAAAAACGCTTCCCCGGTTTTTCATGGCGAGGCAAGCGCTTTTAACCTTAGAAAAAACCAAACGGTTAATGGTGATGATCACCATTCTCCTTGGATGCATCAATGGCGGCTTTAATGATGCAGTAGGTCATACCAATACCTAAAATGGTAAGTGCATACCAGAGCCCCCCCATAAAAACAGCATGCCCCATGTCCCAGATCCATTCAAAATTAAAAGGAAACATAATATATCCCTCCTGCCCGCTTTATGCTTGGGCCGGTTTTAACTCCTGTTCTAACTCCACCGGAGATTCAACCGCCATCTCTTCTTCGTCCAAGGGTTCGATGGGATTCAGTTCCGGCTCATTGGGGAATACCGGCAGATAGCGATATGAAATGGCGATGAGAATAATACCGTATGCCACCGGGAGAATGGTTGTTGCAACCTCCTGCCAACTTGGAATGTACAAGACCCATTGATCAAACGTCATAACGGGTACGGCCATGACCTGCAACACCATAACCCATCGGTTAAGACAGACCCCGATAACGGCCAAGGTTACGGCAATCCAAAGCATCAGTGAATTTTTGCGCCCTTTATCCGTAATCAGAATGAGTGCAGGAATCAGACCGCAAATCCCAATTTCCGCCACAAGTATCCAGATGCCATACAATGGATTGTTGGAATAAAAATCCATAAGCGCGAATCCTTTAGACGGTGCGGTACTGGTAAACCAGTACCAGGTATCGTAAGCCTTTGCTATGGTATATGTCAGGAGCATCCATCCTGAAATTTTCGCCAAAAGCTCAATGGCGTTGTCCTTTACCAGTCTTTTTCGGGTCACTTTCTCGGTAATCTTCGTAACCAAAATGGTAAAACATGGTCCGCATGCTGCTGCTGACCAAGTGAATAGAAAAAACGTCCAGGGCCAGATAAAAATACCTTCCCGATAGGCGAAGGGTCTTCCGTACAGAACCCCGGCAACGCCGCCCAAAGAACCTTGGTGGAAAAAGGAAAGAAATGCGCCGGTTGCCGCAAATACCGCCATGATTTCGTGCATATTGTGTCCGAGATGATGAAAAAACGGAACTTTGTCAATTTGACGGTTTTCAAGAATCAGCGGAATATACTCAATGGTCAATACTCCAAAATAACAGGAAAGACAAAAAGCCACCTCAGTCAACATGGAATGAACATTGGCATGCCAGAAAATAAACCATCCCCTCAGGGGTTGTCCGATATCAATAGCCAAAATCAGCAGCGCTGAACTGTAGCAGATAAAACCGATGAGCACGGCATAATTTATGATATTTTTCAGTACATCTTTCCCAAAAATATACCGTAATAATCCGGTAAAAAATGCACCGCCACCCACCGCAATGACGGCAAGATCAGCCCATATCCATAAAGCAAACCCGTAGTAGTCGTTCATATTGGTCTGGTTAAGCCCCTTAAACCAGCAGAGTAACATGGCATAAACGCCCCAGAGCAGAACAATGCCGACCGCGCCGATGAACAGAAGAAATTGCCACAACGGGCAGCGCTTAACGCCTTTGGGTATTAATGCAGAATCCATATGTTATGTGCTCCTTGAATAGCGGTTTCAATTCTTGTTAGCTTTTAACCATGGTGAACAGGCTGTTTAACTTTTGCCTCATTTTTTAAATAATTATCACCGGATCTCCGAACCCATTTTCGGCTTGATATATAGTAGACCTTGGGATTTGTAGCGAGTCTCTCCAACAACCGAAATGCATGAGGGTTCCTCGGACGCCCACCATGCTTGTGGTCAGGCTTGACCATCTTGAATACAGAATGGTTCGGGTTGTTTAGATCACCGAAAGTGATGGCTTCGGCAGGGCATGCCTGGGTGCAAGCGGTTTGATATTCATTTTCTTCAATGTCACGTCTTCCCTCTATATACGCCTTTTCCCTGGCCAGCTGATAGCGGTGATAACA
>Ga0209536_100004916_pt1 | contig 21010 bp, 22 predicted proteins | sample DeeMarSeWOR28_12_FD_187461 | JGI IMG/M metagenome (GOLD analysis project Ga0209536, IMG submission 187461) | Marine sediment microbial communities from White Oak River estuary, North Carolina - WOR-2-8_12 (SPAdes) (version 2) | ecosystem: Environmental > Aquatic > Marine > Intertidal zone >... | reverse complement strand
GAACGCCAAGGACCTGGCCTCGCGTGACGTCGTGAGCCGATCGATGACGATTGAAATCCGCGAGGGCAGGGGGGTCGGGCCGAAGGGCGACCACATCCACCTCAATCTGCAACATCTCGGCGCCGACGTGATCAATGAACGCCTGCCCGGTATCGCCGAAAGTGCCGAGATCTTCGCCGGGGTCGACGTGACCACCGACCCGATCCCGGTGTTGCCCACCGTCCACTACAACATGGGTGGAATTCCGACCAACTACATGGGCGAAGTCGTCACCCTGAAAAACGGCAATCCTGATACCGTGGTACCGGGCCTGTTTGCCATCGGCGAGGCGGCCTGCGTTTCGGTGCACGGCGCCAATCGCCTGGGCTCGAATTCCCTGCTCGATCTGATCGTATTCGGGCGGGCCGTTGCCCAGCGCTGTGCGCAAGTCGTCAAGCCCGGAACGCGTCATCCGGAATTGCCCGCCGGGACGGTTGATGCCCTGCTGGCAGATTTCGATGCCCTGCGCAGCGCGCAGGGCGCGCGGAGTACGGCAAGTATCCGCGAAGAAATGCAAGCCGTTATGCAGAGCAACGCGGCCGTGTTCCGGACCGGTGAAGTGCTGCAGGAAGGCTGTCAACTGATCTCAAGGGTCAACGAGTCTTTCGGCGAGGTTAATGTCAGCGATCGCTCCCTGGTATGGAATTCGGACCTGGTAGAAACTCTGGAGTTGCGCAACCTGCTGGGCTGCGCGGTCACCACCATGGTTTCCGCCGAAAATCGCAAGGAAAGCAGGGGGGCTCATGCTCGCGAGGACTTCCCGGATCGTGACGACGAGCGGTGGATGAAGCACACGCTGTCCTGGTTGGACAAAAACGGCACTGTGACGCTCGATTACCGTCCGGTTCACCTGTATACGCTGACGGATGATGTCGAGGTCGTGCCGCCAAAGGCGAGGGTCTACTGATATGGCCGAATTACGATTACCGAAGGAATCGCGGGTCGGCAAGGGCAAGCACTTCGCAGCGCCGGCAAACACGGCCAACAAAAAGGTATTCCGCATCTATCGGTGGAACCCGGACGACGGCGGCAATCCCCGCATCGATTCCTACGAGATCGATCTGGACCAATGCGGGCCGATGGTCCTCGACGCCGTCATCAAGATCAAGAACGAGATCGATCCCACGCTGACCTTCCGGCGTTCCTGCCGCGAAGGCATCTGCGGATCCTGTGCAATGAATATCGACGGCACCAATACGTTGGCCTGCACCAAGCCCATCGCGGAAATCAGCGGCGACGTCAAGATCAATCCGCTGCCCCATCTTCCGGTGGTCAAGGACATCGTTCCCGACCTGTCCCATTTCTACGCCCAGTACGCAACGATACGACCCTGGATTCGCACCCAGAGCACGACGCCGCCGGACCGCGAACGCCTGCAGTCCAAGGCGGACCGCGAAAAGCTGGATGGCCTTTACGAGTGCATTCTGTGCGCCTGTTGTTCCACTTCCTGTCCGAGTTACTGGTGGAACGGCGATCGCTATCTCGGCCCCGCCATTTTGCTGCAGGCATACCGATGGCTGGCGGACTCACGTGACGAAGCAACCGGCGAACGTCTCGATGAACTCGAGGATCCATTTCGTCTGTACCGCTGTCATACGATCATGAACTGCACGCGAACCTGCCCCAAGGGCCTGAACCCGGCCAAGGCCATCGCCGAGATCAAGAAGATGCTGATGGTCCGCCGGGGACTCTGAGAGCGGCAGGAGGCGCCCGGCCATGGGCAGGAAATCGGCGCGCGCCAGCAGGTTGAAGTGGCAGTGCCGACGTGGCATGAAGGAGCTTGATCTGATTCTGGAACGATTCATCGAGAGTCAAGAAGAAGCGTTGACCGCCGGGAGCTGGCCCGAGCTGGAGGCGTTATTGGACACCGAAGACGATACGCTTTGGGGGTGGCTGCAAGACCCGGCGGCGCCCGGCGCGGAGCCGTATCGGGCGCTGCTCGAGCGGATGCGTTGTGACCCCTGCTGACGCCTTGGTGCTGACGGTCGGAAGCAGCCGCGGACTGCGCGTCTGCCATGGACTGGTCGGTTTGGTGGCTCTGGCGCTGATTCTTTCATCAGGAACCGGGCTTATGTGGATGCTGGTGTCCCTGGGCGCCCTCGCCGCGGTGCACGGCGGCGTGGCAGGAGCCGTGCGCGGTCCAGCGGCCACTGCAAGGTTGATTCTGCGCGCCGACGGCAGCGCCATGCTGCGTCGGGATGGCGATTGGGTGGATGCGGAACGCAGCCCAGGTGGCTGGGTCAGCCGCTGGTGTTGCGTCGTGACCGTGCGTGAGCTGCTCAGCGATCGCAGGGTTCATTGCCTTGTGTGCAGCTCCCTGAACACCTCCGATGCCTACCGGCGGCTGCTGGTTACGCTTCGCCTGGCCAGAACCCACGCCGCGGATCGTGGAGTAACCTGGCTGTGAACCCGGTGACTGCTCACACGGCGATCGGACCACTCGATGCGTTGATGGAAGCGGCTGTTGACGCAATTATCATTATCGATGACCGCGGCCTGATTCAGCGGTTCAATCCGGCGGCCGAAGCCATGTTTGGCTACCAGGAGGCGCAGGTAAAGGGACGCAATGTCGCGCTCCTGATGCCGGAACCCCACCGCAGCCGTCACGACGGCTACCTGGAGCGATACGCGCGCACCGGTGAAGCCGCGGTTATCGGCAAGGGCAGGGAGGAAACAGGGCTGCGCAGCAATGGCGAGACTTTCCCCATGCAACTGTCGATTGGCGAGATCAGACAACCGGACCAGCACCGGTTCGTCGGGATCATCCGCGACGTAACCGAGATGCGGCGGGCGCAGGCGCAAGTGCGCCACCTCGAGGAACAGTTGCTGCACGCCGACCGTTTGGTCATCCTCGGCGAGCTGACGGCCGGCATCGCCCACGAAATCAACCAGCCCCTGACCGCCATAGCGGCCTATGCCGATGCCGGCAGCACCATCATCGACCGCATTGACGAGGCGCCGGCCGCCGACATGCATTCCATTTGTGAGCGCATCGGCGGGCAGGCCCGGCGGGCGGCTGAGGTGGTTCAGCGCTTGCGTGGCCTGGTGCGCAGCGGCACTGCTGCCAAGAGCCACCATGATTTAAACGAAATTATTAGAAATATTCTTTTACTATTTGAATATGAAATAAAAAAAACAAAAACTAATCTGCTGTTTTTACCGCTGGAGCCGTTGGAAAAACTCTACGTCGACGACATTCAGATCCAGCAGATCATGGTCAACCTGATCAAAAATTCGCTCGACGCGATCAACGAGGCCGGTCAAGAAGATGGTCGCATCGAGATACACATTCGAAAGGAAGGCCAGGAGGTGCTGGTGTCCGTCACCGACAACGGCCCTGGTGTACCCGAGGTTCACCGGCCCAGGTTGTTCGATTCGTTTTTCACGACCAAGCCGAAAGGCGTCGGGCTGGGACTATCCATTTGCAAGAGCATTGCGGGCGCGCACGGCGGCACCTTGCGCCATGAGCAACCGGGTGAGGGCGGCAGCCGCTTTACCTTGTCACTGCCATTGAGGTTTATCGGGTGACGACCTGGCCGCAGCGGCAAGCCACGGTATGCATCGTCGATGACGACGAAGCCATCCGCGAGTCCTTGAAATTGCTCCTGTTCGCCGCCGGACTGCAAAGCTGCACCTATGACTCAGCAGATTCTTTCCTGGCCGATCCCGAGCCTCCGAAATTTGACTGCATGCTGCTCGATGTTCGCATGCCCGGCACGGATGGCCTCGAATTATTCCGTCTCCTTCAACAACGCCACGTCGGCTACCCGATCATTTTTATCACCGGGCACGGCGATATTCCGTTGGCCGTGTCCGCCATCAAGCGCGGCGCCTTTGATTTCTTGACCAAACCCTTTCGCGAAGGCGAACTGCTGGAGAAAATTCGCGGTGCGATCGAGGATCACCAGTTTGCCAAAGAGCAAATGTCTGAACTGCAACGATTGCAGGAAAAAATGGATTCCTGCACGCCCCGGGAACGCGATGTCCTGAGTCTCCTGGCCAGCGGCCTGCCGAACAAGGGAATCGCCGAGTCGCTGGGCATCAGTCCGCGCACCGTGGAAATCCACCGCGCCCACCTGATGGAGAAGATGGAAGCTGATTCCTTGCCGGCCCTGATCCGGATGGTCACGTTGCTCGAACTGGACGATTCAACCGCTTCTTGATCCAGCGCATGGCACAAATACGTAATTTCCCTGATGGTATCCGACATCTTTGCCGTTAGGCTTTTGCAAAAACCCGGCCGAGGATGAGAATAGGATAGGTTCAGGGGATCGCACAATTAAAAAAGAATTGCAAAAAGGTCGGTTGGTTCTCATCGAGCCGGACGTCAGCGTACGCGACGCCTTGATTCTGCTATTGCAGGAAAATCACTGGGCCGTCCAGGCTTTAAGCGATTGCAGTCAATTGCGCTCGGCCATAGAGCAGGGCGATTTGACGGCTGTCATCAGCGAATCCACCCTGCCGGATTGTCCACCGCAGGATATTTTGCAGTTGTGCTCTGAGCACCGCCTGCCGGTCGTGTTCACCGGCCACGACCTGCCGCTGCAGGGCGCAGTAGATCTGATCCGGCAGGGTGCGATCGACTTTCTCGACAAACCGTTTCCACAATTCCGCCTGGTGGATTTGCTGGACCGGCTTGCGAACAGGCAGAATGGGGAGTCACCATGACAATCGAAACCAGCAAACGGAGGCAACTGTGAAACGCGAACAAACGATCAACCGTCGGAATTTTCTGAAGATGGGTCTCAAGGCCGGCGGCGGAGCCCTGGCGCTGTCCGCAATTCCCATTCATCTCGTGGCCGCCGAGGAGGTGACCGAGTCCGAACCGCTGGCCCAGGCCATGGGTTACAAGATGGATGCAAGTGCCGTGGACACCGCCAAGTTCCCGAAACGGGCCGGCGACGCAGGCGCCAGCCAATTCTGCAACAATTGTGCGCTATACGCCGGCAAGGCGGAAGACGAGACCGCGCCGTGCAGCATTTTCCAGAATCGCCCGGTCAGGGGCGCGGGCTGGTGCAACGCCTGGGTTGCCAAATCCTGAGTTCTGCCCCCCCGGCCATTCGTGGCCGGGGGTTGTTTTCGGGCCCTGAAATTCGCGTCCGGAGCTCTACCATTTGTGATTGAATCATTGGAAAAATGACATGACCTACAACGACAAAGTAGTCCGGCAGTTCGTCGTCATGACGGTGATCTGGGGGATCGTGGGCATGCTGGTCGGCGTTATCATCGCCGCCCAACTTTGGCTGCCCGTGCTCAATTTCGATATTCCCTGGCTCACCTACAGCAGACTTCGCCCGCTGCACACCAACGCGGTGATCTTCGCCTTTGGCGGCTCCGCGCTGATCGGCACGTCTTTCTACGTCGTGCAGCGAACCTGCCACGTCCGGCTGTTTGCCGGCGGGCTCGCGTCCTTCGTGTTCTGGGGCTGGCAACTGGTTATCCTGGCTGCAGCCATATCACTGCCGATGGGCTGGACCCAGGGCAAGGAGTACGCCGAACTCGAATGGCCGATCGATCTGTTGATCACAGTGGTCTGGGTTGCCTACGCCGTCGTGTTTTTCGGCACCATCATCAAGCGCCGCGTCAGTCACATCTATGTCGCCAACTGGTTTTACGCCGCGTTCATCATTACGATCGCCATCCTGCACATCGTCAACAACCTGTCGCTGCCGGTAACGCCGACCAAATCCTACGAAATCTATACCGGCGCGGTGGACGCAATGGTGCAGTGGTGGTATGGACACAATGCCGTGGGCTTTTTCCTGACGGCCGGCTTCCTGGCCATGATGTACTACTTCGTGCCCAAGCAGGCCGAAGGGCCGGTTTATTCCTACCGCCTCTCCATCGTCCACTTCTGGGCCCTGATCGCCATCTACATGTGGGCGGGGCCGCATCACCTGCATTACACTGCGCTGCCGGATTGGGTCCAGTCCCTCGGCATGGTGTTCTCGCTGGTCCTGTTGGCGCCGAGCTGGGGCGGCATGATCAACGGCGTCATGACCCTGTCGGGTCACTGGCACAAGCTGCGCACCGACCCGGTGCTCAAGTTCATGATCGTTGCTCTGAGTTTCTACGGTATGTCGACTTTCGAAGGACCGATGATGTCGATCAAGACGGTCAATGCGCTGAGCCACTACACCGACTGGACGATTGGCCATGTGCATTCAGGTGCGCTCGGCTGGGTGGCCATGATGACCATCGGCTCGCTGTACAGCCTGACGCCGCGGCTGATGGGGCAAAAGGTCATGTTCAGCGTGAAGGCCGTGGACGCCCATTTCTGGATCGCGACCATCGGCATCGTGCTGTACATCGCTTCGATGTGGATTGCCGGCGTGATGCAAGGCCTGATGTGGCGCGCATTCAACGATGATGGCACGCTGACCTACACGTTCATCGAAACCATCGCCGCCACCAAGCCGTATTACGTGATTCGTCTGCTGGGCGGGACACTGTTCCTGGCCGGCATGTTCATCATGGCATGGAATGTCTTCAAGACGCTGGGGCAGGCGCAACCTAAGGAATTCGAAGCTGCCGAACCGGCTTACTGGGGAGAGCACGCATGAGCAAGGGCCATAAAAGACTGGAAAAAAACATCATCCTGATGTCTGTTTTTGTCGTAGTGGTCGTCAGCCTGGGCGGACTGGTCGAGATCCTGCCGCTGATCTTCCAGGACCAGGTGCGTACGCCAAGCGAAGGGATCGAGCCCTATCCGCCGCTACAGCTTGCCGGACGCGATATTTACGTCCGGGAAGGCTGCTACAACTGCCATTCGCAGATGATTCGCCCCTTCCGCAGCGAAACCGAGCGTTATGGCCCATATTCCGTGGCCGGCGAGTCGGTCTACGACCGGCCGTTCCAGTGGGGCTCCAAGCGCACCGGCCCCGACCTGGCGCGGGTGGGCGGCCGTTACAGCGATGAATGGCACGTCATCCACCTGATCAACCCCCGTGACGTGGTGCCTGAATCCAACATGCCCGGCTACCCCTGGTTGCTGGAAGAAACGCTGGACGGAGCCCTGGTGCAGAAAAAGATGTCGGTGCTGCAAACCCTGGGCGACCCCTATACGGACGCTGAAATTGCCGCCGCCGCGGATGCCGTGAACGGCAAGACGGAGATGGAAGCGCTGGTCGCGTACCTGCAGGGCCTCGGTCTGGCCCGCAGCGGACGCTGACATGGGCCTCGAAACGATTGACATTAACCTGCTGCGGGGAGCGGTGCTGATCCTGTTGATCATCGGCTTCCTGGGCATTTGGGCCTGGGCCTGGAGCCGGAAGCGCAAACCGGAGTTCCGGGCGGCGAGCATGTTGCCGCTCGAGGAAGACCGCGGCCAGGTTCCCCAACACAGTCGCGAGAACGACCGCAAGACCGAAGGAACGAAGGAGTAGTCCATGTTGAACTCATTCTGGAACTGGTTCGTGATCATCATCACCGTCGGCAGCCTCCTCGCCTGCTGGTGGCTGCTGCACTGGACCAAGGGCGTCTCCGACCGCTCGGACGACGACGATGGCTCGACCGGGCACGTTTGGGATGAAGATCTCAAGGAACTGAATACACCGCTGCCGCGCTGGTGGCTGCACCTGTTCAATATCACGATCGTATTCGCACTGGTCTACCTGGTTTTCTTCCCGGGTCTCGGTAATTTCGCCGGCATGCTCGGCTGGAGCCAGGCAAGCCAGTACGACGAGGAAATGGCGGCCGCCACCGCCGCGCAGGAATCGGTTTTTGCCCGGTTTCGCGACATGGATGCAGCCGCCCTGATGGCGGATGGCAAGGCCATGGAAACCGCTGGACGGCTGTTCCGCCAGAATTGCGCGATGTGCCACGGCTCGGACGGTCGCGGCGCCAAGGGCTTCCCCAACCTCGCGGACGACAACTGGCAGTGGGGTGGTTCGCATGAGCAGATCATGGCGACCCTGAACAACGGCCGTGTGGCGGCGATGCCGCCGTTCGCGCCGGTACTGGGCGAAGATGGTGTCAAGGAAGTCGTGGCCTACGTGCAACAGCTCTCCGGCCAGGAAGCCGACGCGCAACTGGCCAACGCCGGCCAGGCCCGCTTTCAGATGATCTGCATGGCCTGTCACGGCATGGACGGCACCGGCAACCCGGCCCTGGGAGCTCCCAACCTGACCGATGACGTCTGGCTCTACGGCGGCGATGCCGGAACCATCGAGCAAGGCTTACGCAACGGCCGTAACGGGCAAATGCCGGCGTTTGGGGAGAGCCTGTCCGAAGAACGGCGTAAACTTCTCGCGGCTTACGTCCAGGGACTGTCCGGCTCTTAGCGGGCGGCGCGGGACGGGAGCGGTATGGCTGATAAATCACGCGAGATTCCCGGTCGCTGGAGTCAGCGTAAACGTGACATCGGAACCTCCCTGTGGGTCGCTTTCCTGGCGGCCTGCGTGGGCACCTTTGTAATCTTCGCCGTGCTCGATCCGGAAGCCCTCAACGAAGCCTGGGTGCTACCCTGGGAAATGAGCAGCCGCCTCGCATACAGCCTGGGTTTCCTGTTTCTGTACTGCGTCAGTCTGGTCGCCAGCGCGTTGACGACGTTCATGATCCGCACCGGCCCCAAACGCGGCCACGCGCGAGGCAAGGGTAAGCAGGCGCCACCCACCGTTCAGGCGCCCGAGGCCGAGAACCCGGACCTGGATCTGGGAGACTGGAGGTGACGGAACAGGCTTCCGGGGAATCGCTTTACCGGAAAGAACCCAAGATTTACCCGCGGCAGGTGACGGGCCGTTTCGCCCGGCTGCGCGTGGTCGCCGTATGGGTGCTGCTGGGTCTGTTCTACCTGCTGCCCTGGATCCGGATCGCCGGCAAGCAATCGGTGCTGTTCGACCTGCCTGCGCGCAAGTTCTATATCCTTGGAATGACATTCTGGCCGCAGGATTTCGTCTACCTCGCCCTGCTACTGATCACCGCCGGCCTGTCGCTGTTTTTCTTCACCGCGCTGGCCGGCCGCCTCTGGTGCGGCTTCGCCTGCCCGCAAACCGTCTGGACCGAAGTGTTTATCTGGATCGAGCGTTGGGTCGAGGGCGAACGGCAGAAGCGGATGAAGCTCGACGCCGCACCCTGGAACGCCGAAAAAATCCTGCGCAAGTCGACCAAGCAGTTCCTGTGGATCGTATTTGCCGCCTGGACCGGATTTACCTTCGTCGGCTTCTTTACGCCAATCCGCGAACTGGGCGCCAACGTACTGAGCCTGTCAATGGGGCCCTGGGAGACCTTCTGGACGATCTTTTACGCCTTCGCGACCTATGGCAACGCCGGCTATTTGCGCGAGCAGGTGTGCAAATACATGTGTCCCTACGCGCGCTTCCAGAGCGCCATGTTCGACAAGGACACGCTGATCATTTCCTATGACAGCGAGCGTGGCGAACCGCGCGGCGGCCGGCGCAAAAGCCTCGACCCGCAGGAGGCCGGATTGGGCGACTGCATCAACTGCACGTTGTGTGTTCAGGTCTGCCCGACCGGCATCGACATCCGCGATGGACTGCAATACGAATGCATTGCCTGTGCAGCCTGCATCGATGTGTGTGACCAGGTCATGGACAAGATGGAGTATCCGCGGGGCCTGGTTCGCTATACCACCGAGCATTCCCTGAAGCACAAGACAGGTCACGTGATCCGGCCGCGCATCATCGTCTACGGCTTGCTGCTGCTGGTCATCATCAGCGGGACATTGTGGGGCATGACGCACCGCGTGCCCCTCCGCGCCGACCTGATTCGTGACCGCAACGCCCTTTACCGGGAATTACCCGGCGACGTGGTGGAAAATGTCTACACGCTGAAGATCACCAACATGGACAACGCACCCCACCGCTACGACATGCTCGTCCTCAACAATGACTCGGTGGACATAGATCTGTCGCGGCCGCTCGAACTGGGGCCGGAAGAGGTGGCTGGCATCTCGGTGCGCCTGAGGCTGCCGAAATCAGCGGGGCAGGGCGTGCAACACCTGGACATCCAGCTGCAGGCCAGCGATGATCCTTCCATTCGTAAAGTCATCAAGGCCAAAGCCATGATGCCCATTGAATTTGGAAAATAGTCATGACTCCAACCAACCCTGCCGGCCATGAGCCTGAATCCGGTCAGCTGCATCCATGGTACCGCTACCCCTGGCCCTGGGTTGCGATTGCCATTCCGGCGATCGCCGTGATCGGCGGCCTGTACACCCTGTACCTGGCCATCAGTCATCCAGACCCGATCGTGGTTGATGACGGGCAATACCGGGAAATCCGCTCCGAGCTGCACGCGGAACCCCATTCGGAGCCCCAGGCAGCCGAAACTCAGCATGCAATCGAAAAGGACCCCTGAACAGGCGATTGAGAACGCCTGTTTTCACTGCGGCGAACCCATTCCAGCGGGCATCTCGCTGTTCGTCAATCGTGACGGCCAGCAGCGTGGCGTCTGTTGTGCGGGCTGCCAGGCCGTCGCAGAACTGATTTTCGGCTCCGGCCTGGGCCGCTATTACCAGTTTCGCCAGGAACTGGGCCGCAAGGCTGAGGAGAACGTTTCCGCTCAGCTGGACGCCTGGGAAGGCTGCGACGCCCGCGAATCCCTCTGGGGTGTGGAATTACCGGAGGGGCGGCGCGAATTACTGCTGCAAACCGAAGGTATCCGCTGTGCAGCCTGCGCCTGGCTGATCCGAAGCCACATGGAAAACCTGCCCGGGGTGCAGTCTACCCAGGTGGATACGGCCACCGGCTACACGCGGATCATCTGGAATCCCACAGAGAACCGCCTGAGCCGCCTGGCGGCTGCCCTGCTGGAACTCGGTTACAAACCGCACTTGCCGCTGGCCAGTGCCGAAGAGCAGGGCCGGCAGCAGGAGCGCCGCGATTCCATGAAGCGCCTGGGCGTCGCGGGTCTCGGCATGATGCAGGTGATGATGTACGCCGTCGGCCTCTACGCGGGTGACGCGTTCGGCATTGCGGCGGCGGAACGCGGCTTCCTCAGCTGGGTCAGCCTGCTGGTAACGCTGCCGGTCCTGCTGTACTCGGGGCGGATTTTTTTCGAGGGCGCCTGGCGCAGCCTGAAGGCAGGTCGTCCCGGGATGGATGTACCGGTTGCACTCGCGATCGGCCTGGCCTTTCTGGCCAGTTGCTATAACTTTTTCCGCGGCGGAGGCGAAGTCTGGTTCGATTCGGTCGTCATGTTCATCTTTTTCCTGTCCCTGGGCCGCCACATGGAAATGATGCTGCGGCACCGCAATCTCCAGGCCGGTGCAGCGCTGGCCCGGCTATTACCCGAGTGGGCGGAGCGTATTCAAGGTGAACGTCGCGAGACGGTACCGGCAAGCGATCTCGCAACGGGCGACCGCGTGCTGGTGAGGGCAGGCGAATCGTTCCCTGCCGACGGCCTGATTTGCGTGGGATCAACTGAAGTCGACGAGGCCCTCCTGACCGGTGAATCACGCGCGGTCGCGCGGACCGGCGGCGACGTCGTGATCGCCGGCAGCATCAACCTGTCGCAACCGGTCGAAATCGAAGTCGTGGCCAGCGGCCAGCAAACGACCATCTCTTCCATGGGGCGCCTGCTGCTGCGGGCCCAGTCGACGCGCCCGTCAACCCACAGCCTGCCCGCCTGGCTGGTCCCCGCATTCATTGTGGCGGTGCTGTTCATCGCCTCCGGCACCTGGCTCGCCTGGCAAGTCCTGGACCCGTCACGCGCCTTTTCCGCGATGCTGGCGGTGCTGGTCGCCAGTTGCCCCTGTGCGCTTTCGTTGGCGCTGCCCGTTGTGCACGCTGCCGCGAGCCGCCGTTTGCTGGATGAGGGTGTGCTGCTGACCCGGGGCGATGCCCTGCACGCCTTGAATGAAGTGGACACCGTCGTGTTCGACAAGACCGGCACACTGACCCAGGGCACGCCGGAAATCGCGACCATCGAGCTGAACCCTGTGCGCAGCGATATCGAGGAAGCGCACGCTCTCCGCGTTGCCGCGGCGCTCGAAGGCGCTTCGGCGCACCCGATAGCACGTGCATTCCGGGCTGCGGCAACAGATCTGGCGACCGACGCTCCTTTCCCGCGGCTCGACGGACCGGTCGCGGTTAAACCCGGACTGGGCCTCAGTGCAGCCATCGGCGGCGCCAACTGGCGCATCGGCACCGCTGAATTTGTCGGCGAGGAGAACTGCACAGACGGCGACGATGGAATTTGGCTGGCCGACTCGCAGGGCTGGGTAGCCCGATTCGCTTTGCGAGACGCGTTGCGTCCTGGCGCCATCGAAACGGTCAACGCATTGCACAATGCCGGTCTCGATGTTCGAATCATATCGGGTGACGGTGGCGCAGCTGTCGCGGCAGTCGCAGAACGCTTGTGTATTACGACTTTCGAGGCGCGTCGAACACCCGCGATGAAACTCGACGCACTGCTTGAGCTGCGCAATTCCGGCCGGAGCACGCTAATGGTGGGCGACGGCGTCAATGACGCCCCCGTGCTGGCCGCTGCCGACGTCTCCATGACGGTAAAGGGCGGCGCCGAGCTGGCCAACAGTACAGCAGACCTGATCCTGACCGGCGAGTCTCTTGGCCTGGTCGTCACGGCGCGTTCCATCGCCCGTCGCGCGCGGCAGCTGATCCGGCAGAACCTGACCTGGGCCTTGCTCTACAACGCCTCGGTCATGCCGTTGGCGGCATCCGGTCTGCTCAAACCCTGGATGGCTGCGCTCGGCATGAGCCTGAGCTCACTGCTGGTGGTGGCCAATGCCTCCAGGCTCGTGCGGCAACGCCGCGAGGCGTCGCTGGAACCGGCTCTGAACGCATGGGAGGCAAACGCGCCATGAGCATGCTGTATGTACTGATCCCGCTCGCACTGGTGTTGTTGGCAGTCGCAGCCTGGGCGCTGATCTGGGCCATCCGCTCTGGCCAGTTCGACGATCTGGAGTCGCACGGCTGGAGCGTAGTCCTGGACGACGACCAACGGCCGCCCCCCGACCCGGAAGCAGAACCCCGCGTAGGAGCGGACATTGTCCGCGATCGGGAATCCGAAACCAGCGGGGAAGATCCGACATGACTCTCGTCGATCCCGCCATCTGGGTTACTGCCTTCCTGGCCGGTCTGCTCGGCAGCGGCCACTGCTTCGGCATGTGTGGCGGTATTGCCGGCAGCCTCGGTGCCCTTTCGGGGGCCAGTACCCGCTCTATTGCGCCGCCCGCGCTGCAGTTCAATTTCGGACGGGTGCTTGGATATGCATTGCTGGGCGCAGTGGCCGGAGGCGTGCTCGGTGCAGCCGGAGAGATCGTGGCGCTGAAGCCACTGGGTAAATGGCTGCGTGGCTTGACTGCGCTGATGGTTTTGCTCATCGGACTGCGCTTCCTGTTCGACTGGCGCGGGCTGGACCTGATTGAGAAGGGCGGGGCAGGGCTGTGGCGGCGCATCATGCCTTTGGCCGTGCGCATCAGCCAGCGACACGACTGGATCGGTCGCTTTGGCCTGGGCGTCTGCTGGGGCTTTCTGCCGTGCGGCCTGGTCTACAGCATACTCGTTACAGCGGCTTCGACTGGCAGTGCTATCACCGGCGCCGCCACCATGACCGCCTTTGGCATTGGCACCTTACCCGCCATGCTCGGGCTGACGATGGCCGCGCCGGTGCTAGGTTCCTTTCTGAGCGACCGTCTCGTCAGGCGCATCGTCGGCTTCAGCCTGGTCGTGCTGGCGCTGTGGATGTTTTTCACTCTGCTGGGACCGGTGACCGGCACAGCACACCATCACTGAGACGCTGGAAAATGACCTGCTACGAGGCAACGTCGCCTCATATTGGATAGACTGAAGTGGATACCATAATGAAAACCGGGGATGGCAAAAAATGAACGCGTTCAAATGGCTGTCGATATTGGTTTCCCTGTCATTGATTTCGCAGCAGGTCGTTGCGCAGTGGGAGTCGGATCAGCATCCCAAGCTGACCGATCGCTTCCTGTTCTCCGCCGGCGCATTCGTGCCTGAGAAGAACCTCAAGCTTCGTGTTGACGGCAATCTGCCGACAATCGACATCGAATTCGACGAGCGTCTCGGACTGTCCTCTGAGGAAACCACCGGCAGCGGCGAACTGCGCTGGCGTTTCGGAGAAAAGTGGTCCGTGTCCGGGCAGTACTTCAAGACGAAAGACAGCGCAACGGTCACGCTGACCGAAGACATCAGCTGGGAAGACTACGTGCTCAAGGTGGGCAGCAATGTGGGTGCGGGCGTCGAACTCTCGGTCGCGCGGGTGTTCTTTGGTCGCGAATTCAGTTCCGGTCAGCAACATGAATTCGGCCTGGGCTTCGGACTGCATTGGCTGGAAATCGGTGCGTTTGTCGAGGGGGAGTTCTTCCTTAACGACGAATCCACCGGCTTTCGGCGCGAATCGGTCAGCGCCGATGCACCCTTGCCCAACGTCGGCGGCTGGTACTGGTACGCGCTCTCACCGCGCTGGCTATTGACCACACGCCTCGATTGGTTCGGGGCTTCAATCGGTGATTATTCCGGCAACCTTTGGAATGCCAATGCCGGTGTCTCCTTCCAGGCCTGGCGCAACCTGGGCATCAGCCTGTCGTACCAGTTCTTCAAACTCGACGTGGATATCGACAAGTCGGACTGGCATGGCGGTGCAGACCTGACCTACAAAGGACCTTACGTGGCCTTGAACGTCAATTGGTGACGCCCCGAATCTGACCATGCCCGAACAGCATTTACGGCCCTTATCTGGCAGACTGCTCCTCTGCACGCTTTTCCTGCTGCTTTCTCTAGACGGTTTCGCGCAGGACCTGGAGCCCCGGCACTGGTCACACCTGCCGATCGGCCTGAACATAGTGGGGGTTGGCAGCGGATTTACCGAGGGTGACATATTTTTCGACCCGGTCGCGCGCATCGAGGACGCGACTTTCGAGTTGTACTCGCTCGGTTCCAGCTACATCCGCACCTTCGAATGGCTCGGAAAATCCAGCCGCATCGACTTCAGGCTGCCTTATGCCTATGGCCGGTGGGAAGGTTTGGTGAACGGCGAATACACCAGCGTCCGGCGCCACGGTTTTTCCGATCCCTTGATCCGGCTTTCCATGAACCTGTACGGCGCGCCCCCGGCCAGGGGTAAGGAGTTCATGCAATACCGCATGGCGCGGACTACCTCCACCATAATCGGCGCCGCAATCGCGGTGAGCCTGCCGCTGGGCGAGTATTATCCCGATCGCCTGATCAACCTGGGCAAAAACCGTTACGTCATCCGGCCCCAGTTGGGCGCCTTGCACCAACGCGGGCCCTGGCAGTTCGAGCTGACCTTGAGCATGTCGTTGTTCGGCGATAACGATGAGTTTTTCAATAAATCGCGGCTCACGCAGGATCCTCTTTTGTTCGTGCAGGGACACATGATCCGGTCGTTCGGCAAGGGGATGTGGGCCAGTGTCAGCGGCGGATTCAGTTACGGTGGAGAATCAAAAATCAATGGTGCTATGCAGGACAATGACGAACGCACCCGCTATATGGCGCTCAGCTTTGGCATGCCGATCAGCGCCCGGCAGAGTGTAAAGATCGTCTATGTTAACGCGGACACCAACGTGTTGCTGGGGACCAGCAGCAACAGCCTGGTACTGAGCTGGTTAATAAACTGGGGCGGTTGACGGGGCGCACAGGAGAACCGGCAAGCAACCTGGTAATGAGAAATATCCCTGCTTCGGTCTGGCGACTCACCCTGGCCTATTCATTGATGATGGCCGGCACTTCGCTGATGGTTCTGCTGGCCGGCATCATCGGCACGGAATTCGCCCCTTCGGCCGACCTGGCGACGCTGCCAATCGCCTTGGTGGTGGTCGGCCTGGCTGCATCCACCTTGCCCACCGGGAAACTGCTGGGCCGTTACGGCCGGCGGCGGGTATTCGTGGCCTATGGACTCCTGGCCGTTGCCGCTGCGCTGACTGCCATGCAAAGCCTGCTAGCCGGCACGTTCGCAGGCTTCTGTTTTGCCGCGTTGCTGATGGGGTGGGCCGCCGCGGCCGGTCATCAATACCGCTTTGCTGCGCTCGAAGCGGTCCCCCCCGAGCACGCTCCCAAGGCGACCTCGGTGCTGCTGTTTGGCGGCATCCTGGCGGCGTTTATCGGCCCGGAGATCGCCTTGCGCGGCCGCGAATTATTGTCCACCGAATACGCCGGTTCCTTTCTGCTGCTGACCGTCAGCTACGGCGCCGGCATCGTTCTGATCAGCTTCCACCGTGACCACACTCACACGGATACAGCGCACGGCGGGGCAGGGCGCCCGCTTCGCGAAATCCTGAAGTCTCCCATGTTGATCCTGGCCGTCTGCGCAGCCGCGGTTGGTTACGGCGTCATGAGCCTGCTGATGACGGCCACGCCAATAAGCATGCATACCCACGCCGGGCACAGCCTGGAATCAACCAAATTCGTCATTCAGTCGCATATCGCGGCGATGTACCTTCCCTCGCTGCTGTACGCAGCGCTGTTCAGCCGGCTTGGGTTCAGGGGCATGCTGTGGCTGGGAGTCCTCGTCTATCTGCTGTGCCTCGGGATTGCCGCAATGAACACGGAGTTCCTGACCTACTGGTTGGCGTTGGTCCTGTTGGGCATCGGCTGGAATTTTCTGTTCCTGAGCGGCACCAATCTCTTGCCCTACGGCTACCGGCCCGAAGAACGATTCCGCGTTCAGTCCGTGAACGATTTCATCGTCTTCTCGGTGCAGGCCCTGGCTTCACTGGGTTCGGGGTGGCTGCTGTACCACTGGCGGTGGCAAGGTATCATCTACGCATCTATCCCCCTGGTTGTAGGACTTGTTGTCGTGCTGACAGTGTGCACCAGGTTCTTAAAAACATTAAATAACAGTTAGTTAGAGTATATTCTTATGAAACATTCGCTTTTAGGATCCCTCTTGTTTCTCTGGCTTGGCCTGTTTCCCGCGGCGACGTTCTCTCAAGACGATCCGCCAGCCCGAGTAGATGAGAGCACCCCCGCGGTCATTCGCGTAGCCTCGGGCAAGGGGCCGGAAGATGCACTGGGGCGGGGAACGCCGCGCAGCGCCGCCATCGGTTTCCTGAAGGCCTGCTCCGAGTTTGATTTTGATAGAGCATCTGAATACCTGGATCTGCGCAATCTTCCGCCACGAATTGCTGAAATTGGAGGCCATGAACTCGCGCGGCAGTTGAACCATGTAATTTCCCGTTCAGTATGGCTGGACGATTACAACGTCAGTGACCACCCGGAGGGTGCGAAGGGCGATGGCCTTCCTGGATTCCGGGATGAACTGGTCAAAATCAAAACCCCGGATGGAAAGGAGACTCCCATTTGGCTCCAAAGGGTGCCGCGCGGCGATGGTGAGTTGATCTGGAAAGTTTCCAACCGCAGTGTGGCGCTCATCCCGGAACTCTATGACGAATTCAGCTATCCGGAATTCGTAGAAAGAATTCGCAAGTGGTTCCCTGAAGACGCTTCGTTCCTCGGTTTCGAGACGTTCAAATGGTTCATCATGGTGATGTTCGCATTCATAATTTGGCCGCTGTTCTGGGCCATTGGCTGGTTGCTGAGCCGAGCGTTCAGTTCACCGGACCGGGAAACCTATCCGCTGGTCCGAAAAGCGTTCACCTGGCCCTTCATACTTCTTTCTTACCTGTTTTTTGGTTCTTTCATCATCGAGGCGCTCGGCGCCGGCGCCCGGGCGCAACAGGTGATGGATGCGAAGACGGTCATCGTTATCGTTGTCGTCTGGGCCCTGTGGTCGGCCATCAATCTGTTCAAGGTCTACAAGCAGAGCAAGCTGAACGAGGCCGGCCGGCCCGGAGCCGCCAAACTGATGCAGCCCATGACCACGCTGATCAAATTGATGATTTTGATCTTTGGTCTGTTGTTCTGGCTGAACAACCTCGGTGTCAATATAACCACCGTGCTGGCTGGACTCGGTGTCGGCGGGCTCGCGGTTGCGCTGGCGCTGCAAAAGCCCATCGAAGACATGATGGGTGCGCTAACGATCTTTACGCAGGCATCGATCCGGGTTGGGGATCTCTGTAAATATGGAGAGTTCCTGGGTGTGGTCGAGGACATCGGCCTGCGCACGGTCCGTCTTCGCACTTTGACGAATACCGTCGTTACCATCCCGAATTCAAGAATTGCCCACCTGGAGATAGAAAATCTTTCCTACCGGACAAAAATCCGTTTCTGGCCAACACTGCGCTTGAGATATGACACGACCCCGGAGCAGCTGAAGGAAGTCCGGGACGGGATACGCAACATGCTTGTAGCGCACGACAAAGTCCATGAAGATCCGATTCGCGTTCGGTTCACCGATTTCGATAAGGATGCCATATTGCTCAAGGTACACAGCTTTCTGAAAACCACGGACTTTTCTGAATCCCTGGAGATCGGAGAGGAGCTTAACTACCAGATCATGAAGATCGTGCAGAAAGCGGGAACACAGTTTGCGCTCCCCAGTGCAACTATGTTTGTCGAAGGGGACACCCCGTTAAGTCAGACTTAATTGCGTATAATGTATATTATGTTAAATAACGACCGAATGAACCGAAAAATGCCGCTTATAAGCCGGCAGTGACCCCTCGGCTCTTTTCCGGCACGCCAATGACTTGCGCTACAATCAAATTCAATAACAGAACCCGCGAGAATCTGGCAACGGTCACACGACAGATGAGTCTCATCCAATTCCTTTTGATGCGCACCATAGCTATCGGCAGCCTCCTGCTTCTTCTTTCCGCCTGTTCGCTTACCCCTTACAAATATGACGAAGCACCGAGCCTTTCTGTAATCGACCGCGCCGTCATCCAGCAACAGGGTCACTTCACGGTCCGTGCATCCGTACCCGGAATTGAGGAAGCTAACGCGATCTTCGGCATCCCGCTGGAAAAGCGCGGCATCCAGCCCGTCTGGCTGGAAATCACCAATCACGGCAGCGCACGCGCACGCGTAGCGCCCTACAGCCTGGATGATGAGTATTTCCCCCCGCATGAAGTGGCTTACATGTACCGCAAACAGTTTTCCAAGGAAGGCTGGCTGGACATGGAAAAGCGGTTTTACGAAATGTCACTGCCGCGGCAAATCGCCGGCGGCGCAACCGTGTCGGGCTACGTGTTTACCCACCTGCAGCCCGGAACCAAGGCTTTCAACGTCGATATCTTTTACGTGTCCGATGAACTCACTGATGAACATTTCACTTTCTTCGTCGAGGTGCCCGGGTTTACCCCGGATCACGCTGAAATAGACTTTCAGAGCCTGTATTCCGCGGAGGAGATCCGGGACGTCTATGAGGCCGAACTACGCTCACTGGTGGAAGCGATCCCCTGCTGTACTACCAACCGAGCCGGCGACGGCCAGGGACGGCCGGTCAACCTGTTTATGGTAGCCGGCGGTAAGGACCTGCTGCAGGCGCTGTTGCGCGCCGAATGGATGGAGACCAGCTACGAGCGGAACGAAGAGTATCTGAGCGCCACGGGCTATCTTTATGGCCGACCGGCGGATGCCGTCTTCCGTAAGCGCAGAGGCAAGAGCAGCGACCGCAACGAGATGAGCCTGTGGCTCACGCCTTTGCTGCACGAAGGAACGCCGGTATGGGCCGCCCAGGTCAGGCATGCGATCGGCCGCTTCTTCGCTATCGGCGAGAAGTTCCTCGGCGTGCAGCTCGACCCGGACGTGAACGAGGGCCGCAATTACTTTCTGCAGAACATATGGTATTCACAGTCCCTGGAATCCTATGCCTGGTCTGTCAGTGGCATTGTCGTGCCGCAGGAGCGGCCGCTGACCGATTTTGGTGGCAACGAATTCTTTTCCGACGGATTGCGCATGGTGTTGTGGATTGCGGGTGATACGATTTCGCTGCAAAACGCCACCAACCGCCGTTGGGACAGTGTGGATGAGGTACCGAACCGGTGAACATCCAGGCCCTGAGAATCCACATTGCCTGCCTGCCCGCCCTGGTTTTGCTGCTTGGCGCCTGCGCCTCGGCGCCCGCCCCTGTCAGCCCGATACCCGAAGGAGATTTCAGGCAGCGTGTCCAAACCCAGGAAAAGAACGGCATTCGGGTTTCGGCGGGTGTGCCCAGCGCAAGTGAGTCGGAGGAATTATTCGGTAAACCATTGTATAAACAGGGAATTCAACCCGTATGGCTGAAAATCGAAAACGATAGGGACCAGCCCATCACCTTCCTTCCGGTCGGGGTGGATCCAGCCTACTTCACCCCCCACGAAGTCGCGAGCCTGCAACAGGCCGAGTCCACCTCTAATTTGGTGCGCGATTTTTTTGTTGAGCAGCGCATGATCCTGAATATCGACCCGGGCGAGGAGCATTCCGGGTTCCTGTTCACCAAGCTCGACGAGGGCACCAAGGCGTTCAACGTCGATATCGCCGGAGCGGCCAACCAGCAGTTCGATACGTTTACGTTTTTTATCCAGGTGCCCGGCCTGAATATCGATCATTACAGTATCGACTTCAAGAACCTCTACCCGGCCGACCAGTGGGTGGACCTGGACGACACGGCAAAAGACGATCTGATGGCGCTGATCGAGGGCTTCCAGTGTTGCGTCACTGACAAGGGCGGCAATAACTACGGCGACCCGTTGAACCTGGTCCTCATCGGGCATCCGCTGGACATCTACACGACATTCATCCGTGCCGGCTGGGATGAGACCGAGACGATCACCCGGGCGTCCACGTGGAAAACCGTACGCTCTTTTCTCAGCGGTGGTGAGTACCGCTATTCCCCGGTCAGCAGCTTGTACGTCTTTGGCAGACCGCAGGACGTTGCGTTCCAGAAAGCCCGCGACAATATCCACGAACGCAACCACTTGCGGCTGTGGATGTCGCGCCTGAGTTACCAGGGCATTCCCATCTGGATCGGCCAGATCAGTCGCGATATCGGTGTGCGTTTCACGAAAAAGACCATCACCACACACAAGATCGACCCCAATGTGGACGAAACCCGCGAGTATCTGCTCGAAGACCTGGTCTATGCGCAGACGCTGAAAAAAATGGGTTACGTTGGCGGCGTAGGC
>Ga0209536_100004915_pt1 | contig 21011 bp, 20 predicted proteins | sample DeeMarSeWOR28_12_FD_187461 | JGI IMG/M metagenome (GOLD analysis project Ga0209536, IMG submission 187461) | Marine sediment microbial communities from White Oak River estuary, North Carolina - WOR-2-8_12 (SPAdes) (version 2) | ecosystem: Environmental > Aquatic > Marine > Intertidal zone >... | reverse complement strand
CTGACGCTCGCTTATCAAGCGAACGATCTTCAGATGCTGTCGAAGGGACGCTTCATCCTCGGCATGGGAACCCAAGCGAAACCGAACATCGAGAAGCGCTTCAGCATGCCGTGGGGCAAGCCGGTAACACGGATGCGCGACATGGTCGGGGCGATTCGCGCCATCCAGCACACCTGGCAGACGGGCGAGCCTCTCAACTACCAGGGCGAATACTATCGGCACACGAAGATGCAGCCGATGTTCACACCGAAGCGAAATCCGTATGGGCCGCCACCGTTGATGCTCGGCGCCATCGGAGCGCCGATGACCCGCGCAGCTGGCGAGCTCGCAGACTGGTTCGTGGTGATTCCGTTCTGCACCGACAAGTTCGTCCGGGAAACGACGTTCCCGGCGCTTCAGGAGGGCCTCGAAAAAGGCGGGCGCACCTGGGACGATTTGAAGATCGCGGCGCAATGCATGATTGCAACCGGCTCGAACGAGAAGTCATTCGCCGAGGCGCTCGCGCGAACGCGCTACCAGATTGCGTTCTACGGTTCGACGCCGATCTATGCGAAGGCTTTGGAGGCCGAAGGCTGGGGGGACTTGCACCCTACCCTGCGCCAGATGACGCGGGAAAACCGCTGGTTGGAGATGGGGCAGCTCATCAGCGACGAGATCTGCGAACGATTTGCCGTGGTTGGCGAACCTCACGAGATCGGACCCAAGCTGGTCGAGCGGTTTGGAGACTGGGTCGACCGGCTGAGCATCATGACCACCTACCAACTCGACCCCGACGTCGCTTCGCAGATCGTCTGCGACGTCAAAGCGCTGACTGCAACGAGAGGCTCGTGACCGTGATGACGGCGCCCACCCCCTCCGTCCGATTCGAGCTCGACAATGGCGTGTCGATTGCCGCCGACACTTACGGCGACCCGTCGAAGCAGCTCGTGCTTTTCCTCCATGGTGGCGGGCAGACTCGGCACGCTTGGGGCGGCGCGGCGCAAGCGCTCGCCGAGCTTGGCTTCTACACGATCTGCACGGATCACCGGGGACATGGGGATAGCGGGTGGAACAACGAGGGGGGCTACACCTTGGACGTATTCGCCACCGACCTGCTCGCGCTGCTCAAGCACTTCGACCAAAGGCCCATCATCGTGGGCGCATCGCTCGGGGGGATCTCCGCGCTCAGAGCCGAGGCGCTCAGTGAGGAGCCCGTCGCCAAAGCGCTCGTGCTCGTCGATACGACACCTCGCATGGAAGCGGCAGGCGTCACGCGGATCCTCAAGTGGATGCTTGACGGCCTCGATGGTTTCGCCTCCCTCGAGGAGGCCGCGGACGCCATCGCGGCGTATCTGCCGCACCGGGAACGGCGGACCGACCTCACGGGCCTCGCTAAGAACCTTCGCCTCGGCGACGACGGGCGCTACCGCTGGCACTGGGACCCCGAAATGATTCGATCGTGGGACCCGGACGACTGGAGCGACGCGAAGGCGGCTCAAGACGAAATCGAGGCCCGGCTCGATGCAGCCAAGGATCTCGATCTTCCCGTCTTGCTGATCCGCGGCCGCCTCAGCGATGTCGTCTCGGAGGACAATGCCCAAGAGTTCCTCCGCGTGGTCCCGCACGCGGAGTACGTCGATCTCAAGGACGCCGCACACATGGTCGCAGGCGACCGAAACGACGCGTTTACCGATTCCGTCGCAGAGTTCATTCTCAGACACTTCGTGCCCCCAGGAGAGAGCCCAGATGACCCATGACCGACTGTTCGACATGCCGCTGCTTCCCCATCTCATCATCGATGGGTTGAATCGATACGACGACCGCCCCTTTTTGTTTCTCGGTGATGCGACGATCACCTATGCCGAGGTGCGTGCGCATGCGAGCCGCTTTGCCCAGGCGTTGCAGTCGAAGGGCATCCGCAAAGGCTCGGGCACGGCTATCCTCTCTGCCAATCGCCCTGAGGTTCTCTACAACCTTTGCGCCAACATGGTCATAGGCTCGTGCAATACGCCGCTCCACCCACTCGGGTCGGCAGAGGACCAGGCGTACGTGTTGCAAGACGCGGGCATCGAGACCCTCGTCTATGACGCCGCCTACTTCGGCCAACGCGCCGCCGAGCTCAAGGAACGCGTGCCCGGACTCAAGAATCTGCTCGGCTTCGGTCCAAGCGATGCCGGCGAAGATCTCAACGCGCTTGCAGCAACTTTCGATCCGAAGCCTCTCGTCGCACCGGACATCGGCCCGAACGACCTCAACACGATCGTCTACACCGGCGGGACTACAGGACGCCCAAAGGGCGTTCGGCAACCGTACCGCTCTGCCGCCTACATGACGATGGTGCAGATGGCGGAGTGGGAGTGGCCGGAAGAAGTGCGTTTCCTGATTGCCACGCCTCTGTCGCACGCCGCAGCGGCGTTCGTCGTCCCAACACTCCAGGCCGGCGGTGCATTCGTTGCGCTGCAGGGGTTCACACCGGATCTGTTCTTCGATGCAATCGAGCAACACCGGATCACGGCGACGTTCTTGGTGCCCGTCATGATCTATCCATTGCTCGATCATCCGCGCGCGCAAACTGCAGATCTCTCGAGCCTCGAAACGCTGTTCTACGGCGCCTCGCCGATGAGCCCCGCGCGCCTCAAGGAAGGCGTCGAGAAGTGGGGGCAGATCTTCTTCCAGTGCTTCGGCCAATCCGAAGCGCCGATGGCGCTGACGCACCTCAAGAAGAAGGAACACGACCTCTCGAAGCCCGAGCGCTTCGCTTCGTGTGGCCGACCGAGCCCATGGGTGCATCTCGCTCTTCTCGACGAGAACAACCAACCGGCGCCGGAAGGTGAGGCAGGCGAGATCTGCGTGCGGGCGCCGCTCGTGATGGAAGGCTACAACGGCCTGCCCGTGCAAACCGAGGAAGCGTTCGCAGGCGGCTGGCTTCACACGGGCGATGTCGGCCGCTTCGATGATGAGGGCTTCCTCCACATCGTCGATCGCAAGAAGGACATGATCGTCACGGGAGGCTTCAACGTCTTCCCACGCGAGATCGAGGATGTGATCTCGTCACACCCCGCGGTGGCTCAAGTAGCGGTGATCGGCGTCCCCGAAGAGAAGTGGGGAGAGGCGGTCAAAGCCGTGGTCATTCTCAGGCCGGGGCACGAGGGCAGCGACGAGCTCGCGGCGGAGCTGAAGGCTCGGGTCAAAGAGGCCAAGGGGGCGGTGCAATCGCCCAAGTCGGTTGACTTCGTCGCTCAGATCCCGCTCTCCGCGCTCGGCAAGCCCGACAAGAAGGCGCTGCGAAAGCAGTTCTGGGGCGATCAAGCGCGCGGCGTGAACTAATCGCGCTGCAGCGATTGGACCGTGGCCCTCGCAAGAAGCGGGGTCATCAGGCCTGGAAAAACTCGGAACAGGAACAAGATGAGCCGGTTGCTCGCCGGAAAGCTGATCAGCTCTCGGTTAGCCCGGACGCCCGCGAGAATGTGCTCGCCGGCGCGTCGCGAAGGAATGGGCCGGATTGGCAGGCTTTCCATCTCTCGTTGGTAGTCATAGTCGCCAACAACCTTCGCCGCACGGAAGAACCCCGAGCGGACGAGCCCGGGGAGGACTGCGCTGACTTTCACTCCGTAGACCGCAGCTTCGATCCGGAGCGATCGCGAGAGGCCGACGACCGCGTGCTTCGTCATCGCGTAGGTGGTCTGCATGGGCACGGGCATGACACCCGCGGGCGAGGCGACGTTGACGATGTGGCCGTGCCCCTGCGCTGCCATGACCTCGTACGCCGCCTTCGTTCCGTAGACGACGCCCCACAGGTTGACGTCGACCGCGCTCCGAATGTCGTCGAGCTCGATCTGGCGGAAGTCCCCGACCACCCCGATGCCAGCATTGTTCACCATGAGATCGAGCCGACCGTGTCGTCCTGTGACTTCGCCAATCACGCGCGCGAAGTCATTCGGGCTCGTGACATCGAGGACCACCGCCCGAATCTCGCCCGCCCCGGTGGCGGTCAGAACGAGCGCGTCGAGCGCCTCTTCCTCGATATCGGCCGCGTAGACGATCGCACCCTGCTCGCAAAGCGCCTCGCAGATGCCGCGACCGATGCCTGATGCGGCCCCGGTCACCACCGCGAATTTGCCGGTGAAATGCCCCATTCGCTTCGCCTCCTGAGTGGGGCTCGGTCTAGTCGAGTGCTTCCGTCGTGTCGACCGTTTGCTACCCTCCGGAGCCAATGCCCAAAAGCAAACGACGTCTCTTCGTCAAGACGGCCTTGGCTGAGCGTGTGCCCCTCGATGGCAAGAAGGTGATCGTCACTGGCGCCAGCCCCGGCTCGCTCGGGTTCGAAACCGCTGGGGTGTTGGCCTCGTGGGGTGCCAGCATCGTGTTCACGACCCGCAAAAACCCCGAGGCGACGAGAGCGGCCTTGCTCCAGGGCACCAACGATGGCTTGCCAAGAGTCTCCGGGCATGCACTCGACTTGTGTGACTCCGACTCGGTGGGCCGCTTCGTTCAGTGGTACTTGGATACCGAAGGCGATGAGCTCGATGCGCTGGTGAACAACGCCGGTGTACATCTCGACTTGATGTCGCAATGGAAAGAGCCGCACCTCAGCGACGATGGCTTCGAGATCCACTGGCGTACGAACTATCTCGGAACCATGCACCTCACCCACCTCTTGCTGCCCGCGCTAAAGAGAGCGGCGGAGAGGACTGGCGAGGCACGCATCGTCAACGTCGTTTCGAAGCTTCACTTCAAAGGGTCGAACTCGGCTCTGTTCGGGGGCCCGGAGCCCTACGACTCTTGGAAGGCGTACGGGGGGTCGAAGCTCGCGCTCATTCACGCGACCTTCGAGGCGCAGCGACGCTTCGCGAACGAACACGGAATTCAATCGTACTGCTTGCATCCTGGCGCTGTCTCGACGAACGTGGCCACGAAAGGGCTCGAGGGAACCTGGGCCGGGCGCGCGCGAAATGCCCTGCTGTCGGTGGAAGGGGTGTTTCTGAAGTCGCCGGAAGAAGGGGCGCAAACCCAGATTTATTGCGCGACGGCACCAGGGCTCTCCGGCGGCATCTACTACGAAGAGTGCGCGCCCGCCGAAGTCAGCCAGGAATCAAACGACTCCAAAGTCGCGCACCGGCTCTGGGACGAAACCGAGGCCTGGGTGAGCTCGCTGCGTTAACCCGGATCGTCGATTCGCCAGTGCGACGGCAGCTCGATCGACTTGCGATTCTTCGCATCGAAGGCGACCAGAACGACTTCGAGATTGCATGCGACTTCTCCGTCGGCGCGCACGATCTGCTCGAACGTCAGGGTCTTGCGGCTCATCTTGGCGACCCGCGTCGAGAGGGTGAAGTCCTGACCGTAGCGGCCCTCGGAGACGAAATCCAAACCGAGGTGCACGAGCACGAACCAGGGGATCGCTTCGCGCGGCTCCGGAACCGCCTTGAAGAACTCCGCGCGCCCGACTTCGGCGAAAGCCGCGTACGACCCGGAGCTGATGTGCCCCATCGCGTCGGTGTCCGAGAAGCGCACTTGGATTTGGTTTTCCACGCTGGGCAGCGTGATCGGGGACTTGTCGGTGTTACGGGCCATGCTTCGTGCCCGAGGATTGTCATTCGAGCGCCACGACGTCAACGCCCGGCTCGAGATCGAAGCACGCGGCGCCTCGGATCGAGTTGCGCTAGAGTCCGTGCACGGGGAACTGATGACGAAGAAGACAGCACTAGTGACAGGAGCCGGCGGCGGGCTCGGCCATGCAACGGTCGAACGCCTCGTCGCCCATGGTTGGAAGGTATTCGAGGCCGACATCTCGAAGGAGATGCTTCGCTCTTCCATCCACGACCCAGATGTGGTGCCCGTGGTGATGGATGTCACTGACAACGACAGCATCGAGGGCGCCTACGACGCCATCGCGAGCCAGACCGATCGACTGGATGCGATTGTCAATTTCGCCGGCGTCCTGGGCGTTGGATCGTTGACGGACATCCCCGAGGAACGGCTGGCGCGGATCCTGGACATCAACGTGATGGGTACCTACCGCGTCAACAAGAAATTCTTGCCGCTCGTGGAAGCTGCCAAAGGACGCATCGTGAATCTCAGCTCGGAGACGGGGTGGCAGAGCGCGGCACCGTTCAACGGCCCCTACGCGATGAGCAAGCATGCGATTGAGGCCTACTCGACCGCGCTTCGAAGGGAGCTTGCGCTCCTGGGCATCAAAGTCGTGACGATTCAGCCCGGTGCCTTCCGCACCAACATGGTCGCAGGAATCGAGCGCGCGTTCACGGCCGCCGAAGCCGAGACGCCCAAGTTCGCGCCGGTGCTTCGCAAGCTCAAGGCACTCGCCGGCAAGGAGATCGAGTCGGCCCGCGACCCCGACATTCTGGCTCAGGTGATCGAAACGGCGCTGACCGTGAAGCACCCGAAGCCCGTGTACTCGGTCAAGCCAGACAAGCTCCGTTCGGCCCTCGAAGCGCTACCGCTCCGTGCGTCGGACCGCCTCTATCTCGCGGTGCTCCAGCGAGCCCGGAAAGGCTGAGCCCATGAAGATCAAGCCCAAACCCGAGGGGCTCGATAAGCCTTACGTCGGGAAGATCATCAAGACGATGTCCAAGGTGAATGTGGCCGTTTACCGAGGGACTGGAGGCCTGCTCGGTTCCAAATGGCGCGTCGGAAGCGCATTCCCCTGGGGCATTCCCGTCCTGTTGCTGACGACGATCGGGCGCAAGAGCGGGCAGCCGCGAACGGCGCCTCTTCTATTCATCGAGGACGGCGACGACGTGATAGTGGTCGGCTCCCAGGGCGGGCTCCCGAAGGACCCGCTCTGGTACAAGAACCTCCAGGCGAATCCAGCATGCGAGGTCCAGATCAAACGCCGCAAGATGAAGATGAGGGCCCGCACGGCCAACCCGCTCGAGCGGGAGCGCTTGTGGCCGAAGCTCGTCGCGCATTATCCAGACTTTGCCAGCTACGAGACCTGGACCGACCGGGTGATTCCCGTCGTTATCCTCGAACCGAAGGCATGAACAAAAAGACCGGCGCTGGCCAAGCCAACGCCGGTCTCTATCTACTGACAAATTGTGCTGCTAGGCTCCGCAATCGAATGCGCCCGCGCATGCAGCGAAATCGGCATCGCAGTTCTCGGCGCGACAAGCGGTGCAGTCTTCGCCCATCGGATCTGTCGCACAGCCCGACTGAATGCAATTGTCGATCGTGCACTGCGTCGTCTCCCCGAAGCAGGTTGCACACTCGACGCTGACGCCGGTGTCGTCTGCCACGCAAGTTGCGATCGCTTCCGGGCCGCCGCCGATGTTGGATGTCCCGCATGCCGTCACGGCAGCGGTGAAGCCGGCATCGCAGACGATGGCCGTATCCGCCTCGTTGGTGCAGGCGCCTTCGGTCCCGCCGCCATCGCCGCCGGATCCCGCCGAACCACCAGCGCCCGCCGTGCCACCGTTGTCGTCGTCACTACAACCAAACGCTGCAATCGTGAGCGACAGACCAAGAATCAACATCAAGTTACGAACCATATCGACCTCCCCAAAAAAAAATGAACTGATCGGGGCTAGTTAACGTCTTTTGCTGTGCGTCGCAAAAACAGTGCTCCTCAGGCGGCTGCCGTCCCGAGGAATGCGCGTGCTTATGCGACGGACGATCTCGGGCCAGTAGGCCGTGTCGAGCGCGAAAAACGGCTTCCCGGAGTTCACGAGCGCGACCGAGATGTCTCGCTCGGGGTCGGCCCAGGCGAGGATGTTGCTCAATCCAACGTGCCCGAACGCCTTGCCGCAGCGGAAGCCGTAGAGGCCGACCGGGTCAGTACCCAGCATGAAGCCCATCGAATACGAGATCGGAAGCAAGATCATCCTGTCGAGCTGCCAGGGGGTCTGGGGCGCGATGGCTCTGCGAATGGTCGACTCGGAGAAGATCCGGGTTCCGCCGAGCTCACCACCGGACAGCAAGAGCTCGAAGAACCGGCAGATGTCGTCTGCCGTGCCGAACAAATTTGCAGAGGGAATGATGCCGGTTCGAGCGCGCGGATCGTTCGAAAGCTCGATTAGCTCTTCGACCGAGATGCCGAGCGAGCGCTTGAAGATGTCCTTTAACGGCCAGATCAGGCGGGGACCGGTGCAGACGTCCTGTGTCGCTTCGTCGAGCCTCTCGTGAGGCAACCCATAGTTGAAGTGAGTCATCGCGAGCGGCTTTGCGATCTCGCCCTGTAAGAACGTGCGAATGTCCGAGCCAGTGACGCGCTGTACGAGCTCGGCGAACACGAAGCCGCTGGTCACGGCATGGTACGCAGGCACCGTACCGGGTTCGTAGCTTGGTCGCAGCTCGTAGATTAGCTCGAGGATGCGGCTCGGCACCTCCAACATGTCGAGATCGGCGACGTCGGGGGGCGCCGCGGGGATTCCGCCCCGATGCGTGAGCAAGTCACGGATCGTGATCTGGTCTTTGCGATGACGGCCGAACTCGGGAATGAAAGTCGCGACAGGCTCATCCACATGCAGAGCCTCCCGCTGCGCGAGCAGGTGGATCAACATCGCCGTCACGGACTTGGAGGCCGAGAAGAAATTGAAGAGCGTCCGCGGGGTAGCTTGGACGAGCCCAGCATCCTTTGGATCGCCAGGCGCATTCCCGCGCACGTGCCCAATCGTGCGATCGAGGATCACCTCTCCCCGTCGACGAATGCACAGCCCTATCGCGGGATGGAAACCCGTCTTGTAGAAGTCGACGACGGCCGACCAGATCGCCTCTACCGCGTCGCGACCGAGGCCTACCGACCCCGGCTCCACCTCGGCCGCGCCCAGGACCGTGACCTCTGCCGGGTCGAAAACGCGGACGCGCCTCGATCTCAGCCCACGTACCTGCCTGCCTCTCAAACCCATCAAGAGGACCTCGCCGTGTCCAGAGTCACTGCTCGCAACGCAATTTCACGTCCGTCGGCATCCCTCGGTCTCCTGGATGCATCGAAAGCTCCGTCACGAAGTCGGGCTCGAAGCCGTCCGGGATCGTGATCTCGAGTCGGCGCACCAGCGTTGCGAGGATCATCCGCATCTCCATCATGGCGAACTGCTTGCCGATGCAGACGCGCGGTCCACTAGCAAAAGGCGTGTAGGCCCCTCTCGGAAGCGCTCGCTCGAACTCACGCGTCCAGCGCTCCGGCCGAAACTCCAACGGGTTGTCGTAGTACTTCGGGTTCCGGCCCATGGCGATGTGCCCGATGGTGACCGTCTGGCCCTTCTTGATCTCGTAGCCTTCGATGACGAGGTCGCGTTGCGCCTGGCGGGCGTAGGCCCACACGGACGGGTACAAGCGCAGCGACTCCTTCACCACCATTTCGAGGTACGGAAGCATAGGCAGGTCGGCCACTTCCACGCGCCGCTCACCGACTACTCTCTCGAGCTCCTCGCGCATCTTCGCGACCTTCTCGGGGTTCTTTGCAAGTAGATACCAGGTCCACACGAGCGCGTGAGCGGTCGTCTCGTGACCCGCGAAGATCAAGGTCATCGCTTCGTCACGGAGCTGCTTGTCGCTCATGCGACCTTGTTCGTCCTCTACGAAGACCATGTGCGAGAAGAGATCGCCGCGATCTTTTTGGTTGGTGAGGCGTTCTTGATGCACGCGGCGAATGATGTCTTCGATCTTCGCAATCGCCCTCTTCTTTCGACGATTGCTCGCCGACGGCCACCAATCGGGGCGTGGCACCATGTTGTCCGCGTCCTTGACGAGGATCTCGCTCACTTCACCAATCGCGTCCCGAATGGTCTTCGAGTCTTCTCTACCGATATCGATGTCGAACAGCGTCGTTGCAACGACTTCGAGCGCGAGCGCGTTGAGCTCGAGGCGCATGTCGCGGCGCTCGCCTTCCTGCCATCGATCGAGCATCCGCTCGGTGAACTCGACCATCGTCGACGCGTATGCATCGACGCGCTTCTTGTGAAATCCCGGAAGGATGAGCTTGTGTTGCCGCTTCCAGGACTCGCCATCGTTCGGAACCAGCCCGTTTCCGAGGAACGGTTTCCACATTTGCTTGATGTAGTCAGGCTTGTAGAAGTCGGCCCAGTGCGTGACGTTGATCCCGTAGACGACCGCCGGATCACGGACGAAAAGCAGGTCGCGAAGAAGCGCGCGGGACACGAAGACGTCGCCATGCTCTTCGTGCTTCTCGACGAGAAAGCCCGAACGATCCTGGATCATCTCCATCAGGCAGCCCCAAAACCAATGGCCGCGTCGGCGCGGGATAGGCCTGGTCGGCATCGAGCTCGGCGGAGCCGGAACGGCGGCCTCGACAGTCACACAATTAACCCTTCGCTAGATCTACTTGCCTCTTTGTAAACACAAGGCACTCGGCTCCGCAAGTTGATGTTATAAGCGGAGCGGTTTGTTGGAGGTCGAATGAGTACATCGAGTGATGGTCTGCCGTTGAGCCTACGAAAGAAGGACATCTTCTTCGTTGCTTGTTTCTCGTTTTTCGCGTTTTCGTCGTTCTTCTCGGACTCCTGGCATGCGCTCGGCTTGCTCGAAGGTGACGGGTTCTGGCCCACCGCGAACCGCTGGTATGGGGAGGTCGCCAAGGACTATTTCTTCCTAGCCGACCATCAGTATGTCCGCGTGAATACGGGTATCTCCGGGATGATCTACGGCCCCTTTTACCTCGTGTTGGTCTACGCCTTCGTCAAAGGGAAGAACTGGATCCGAACGCCGGCGCTCATCTACGTCGGTGCGATGCTTCACGGCTGCACCGAGTTCCTCATCTACGAATACTGGATCGGGCCTCCTCCCGGGAACCCCGTGGTCTTCTGGCTGTTTAACGGGCCCTACTGGGTGATCCCGTTCATGCTGGGGGTCCGCATGTGGAAACCCGAGCCGTTTGGGACGGCAAGCGCGTAGCACGAGGGCCGTTCTGGCAGCTACTGAGCAACCAACCTCGCGACGAAGCCCCCATTGGCAGGTAGCGCGATCGCAGACGGATCACCCTGGCCGACCACGACGTTGGACGGATCGAACGAGCTCTCGTTCTCGCCCTGCTCGATCAGCGTCATCTCGTAGGTCGTCTCCGGGTCGAGGAAATCGAGACTAAAAGCGTACTCGACGGATGCCTCCACCGCATGGATGCCGCCCAAGTACCAATCGACCCCCTTGCGGCGCGCGAGAATCACATGGTCGTCGATGTTCCCGCTGACGAGACGCGTGTCATCCCAGGTGACCGGAACGATCGACATGAAGTCACCGACGTAAGGGTACGCCCCGAACACCGCGCGATATCCCGCGTCGGGAGGACTTCCCCAACGCCCCAGCCTTCCCTTTCATCCGGAAAGCGAATCTCGTAGAGATTTCCCCGAGGCTCCTCATTGAGCCGCGTCGCGCAGTAGCTCGCACCGAGGTCCGCTTCCGACACCACGGCGTAGAGGCTTTCGCGCCCGAGCTCGAACATGGTGGGGAATGCGAAGCCAGTCCGGTCAATGGCCTCCCCCAAGGGGAGAAGTATCGGGGGTTGCTGGTATTCGCCAGCGGTCGGGGTGAACACGAGGTCACCGCCGTCGTACGCTCGCGTAATGACCCGTGCACCACTCGGAATCGCAAAGCCGGTCAACTCACTCATCACTTGGGACTCCCCTTTGCCCAGCAGGTGATAGCGAAACGCCACGCCATCATCGTGTGCGCGCAAGATCAGCTCCGCGCGCGCTCCGCTGGCGTCTTCCAGCGGCACCGTGATCTCTCTGCCTAGGACACGTCGCTCGCAACGCTTCCCCGTCACCATCGTGTACGACTCGTCGATCGTTCGACTGGCGCTGCTCGACATGCTGACGCCGGTGGCAAGGTCGTGTGTGGTCGATACCAAACCCATTGGGCTCGTCTCGACGACGGTCTCGCCATTCTTGGTGACGGTGTAGCTCATCCGCCCTTGGTCGTCGGTGGCGATGGCCAGCTTGAGGTCACCACTCGGCGAGGCAACGGAGACCGCGCGGCCCTGTCCCTCAGTTTGCGAATCGCAACCCAGAATCAAGAAGAAAGCGAGGCCAACGGCCAATGTGTAAGGTCAGAAAACCAACATGTGCATGTCTCGGCAAGGGTATGTTCTTTACCAGCAGCGCTTCAACAACTATACGACCCCTCATGAAGAAGACTCCTATTGGGTTGTCCTTGCTCTCTGGCTTGGGCGTATTGATGGCGGCTTGCGGCAGCAGCAGTGGCAGTAGTTGTTCGTCCGGACAGGTCGATTGCAATGGGATTTGCATAGACGCGATCGAGCCGACGCTCGCTTCGATCCAGACCCAGATTTTCGATCGAAGCTGCGCAGCGAGCTCGTGTCATGACGCCGATCTCCCGGCCGCGATGCTCGACCTCAGCAACGCGGTGGACTCGGGCATGAATCTGGTCGAGATCAACTCGGTGCAAATTCCATCGAAGCTCCGAGTGGCGCCCAACGACAGCAGCGCGTCCTATCTGATGAACAAGATCCTCGGGGTGGACATTGCGGCCGGTACCGACCGCATGCCCCAGAACGACGCCGGCATCGTCTTGTGCGATCCTCAGATCGACGCGATTCGCCAATGGATCGAAAACGGCGCGGAGACGGTACCCGAAAGCTAGCCGAGGTTGGCGAGGTGGACGCGCGTGTCGGGCCGGGTGTAGCCTCTCCGGTACCATGCAAGGCACACTTGTTCGCATCTTGCTGACGCTCTTGGTAGCTCTGCTCCTTGGCGCGGACAGCTGCGAGCCCGCGCTCGTGGCGCCGAAGGACGGGTACCTGGTCATCGACAACGTCTTTAGTCCCGTCCGGATCAAGGCGTCGCGCTTGAAGGGCGGAGGGACTCTCGAAGCGCTGTTGCCGAGCGGCGTCTGGAGTTTGGTTCATTTCGAACCGGGCGACTCGCTCCTCTACGACGAGATGCTACCCGTCAACGTGTGGCACTGCCCGAAGCCAGGCGTAGCCGGAGCCTGCGTCGCGCGACTGCGGGTCGCCCATGACGAGGGCCCCCTTGGATTCAACGAGGCGTTCGGCGCGGGCATCGTGCACGTCTGCACTGCCACTTACGTGCAACGGCAGGGCCGCATACACTGTGGCGCCCGTGCGCTAGAGCGCCTCAGCGGCACACTCGACGACAACGACGTGTGGCTGCCTGCCGCCGAGAGCCTCGCGGCAGAGCAGAACATCGACCCGCTCTACGAAGGAGCTTTTGCGTGGAGGGGCGACACTTGGAATCGCTTAATCTGGGGTACGCACGATTTCAAGCAGACGGACGCCGATTCTCCTCCAACGGGTGCTTCGGCGGAGGAGCTGTCGGGGACCTTCTTCGACTATGCGTGGGATCCTGACGCACCCGAGGTCAGCATCGATCTCGGTGAGCCCTCCCATGTGCACTGGAAAGCGTACAGCATGGACTTGGGCGCGTGCTCTTTCTTCATACCCTGGGAGTGGGAACACCGCTTGGATGACGCCTATTACACGGCGTGGCTTGGCGCGTCGCTCGACGACAGCGGTCTTGCCGAGCGCTTCATCGACGAAATGCTCGACACCGGAGAACCGCTCGAGCAGACCGAGGTCAACGCAATGCTCTGGATCGACGCGACTGCCGGGATCGTTCCGAATGAGAGCGCAAGCCCGGAGTTTCACTACCGACTCTCCGAAGACGCAGGACAGCCGCAGATATGCTTCAAGCAGTACTTCCACGCGAGCAGCGACCTCTCTAGCAAGCCGGACCATTGGTATCGCTTCGACCAAGCGCTCGGTGCGTTCTTCCTCGAGCTGCTCCCCTTCATCGGGCAGTGCGGCTCGAAAAACGTGTCCTTCCGCTACTGCGGGACACCCAAGGTCGAGGCCGCGGCTGGGACGTTCGAAATCGATCAGTCTTCAGTGCAGATCGCGCACCAGGGCTACCCCTGGGCGAAGACGATCTGCAACAACCAGTTCGTCCCGCGGTTCATCGATGGCGTGCGACAGACCTTCGCTCCCGGCGGCGAAGGCGCCAAGCAGATCGACTCCGGGGTCGCGCTGCTGGTCGAGACACTAGGTGACATCCTCGGACTCGACGTCCGCAGGATCGAGATCTCCCCTCGCGGTATGTACCTCGTCACCGCCGAAAGCACGCGCGACCCGCAGTACGGCATGGGTGATTGCCGCCCCGACCTCGATCGCAAGCCAATGCTTCCGAGCGCGAGCCGACCGACTGAAACGCAGATCGAGTATCAAACCCGTGGGATCACGCGCTTCTAACGACCACTACAGGCTGCTCAGCGCTTCGCGTGCCGCGTTGACGCGCGCGGCGTACGCCTCGCCGGAGTCAAGCGCGGCAAGGGCGGCGTCGAGCGCCTCGAGGGCCGTCGCGCATGTGGTGGCGGCGTCGCTCGAGCCCGCTTCGATCGCGAGCAATTGCGTCGCGTTCAGCTGCACGATGGCGCGGCGGAGGTAGTCGCGCTCGCTGATCCCACTTCGGGAGCCGAACTTGGAGCGATCGATCAGATCGAGCCCCTGCTCGATGCCGGCATCCACGCGCGTGCGAGGCGGAAGCTCAGCGACGGTTTCCGGGACGTACCGCGTCATTCCGTTCAGCGTGCCTTGGTAGATCATGCCGTCGGGACCGACCGTCGTCGCCGCGTACACCGAGTTCTCGCAAGAGTCGGGCACCAGTTCGAGCACGTCGGCGACGCCCGGAAGAATTCCTGCGATGCCGGCGCTGTCGCCCGGACAGGTTCCAGGACCGGCCGGCGCCCATACCCGCGAAGCCCCGGTCTCGAAGTCGAGTCCCTCGAGCCCCCACTGTCCGTCGCGTTGCCCGGCCCCGTAGACGAGGCCCGCCGCTTCGCTGATGCTCGGGATTCCGTTGGGGACGCTGATCTCGGGTTGGTCCCAGACGGTCGAGCAGGTTCGCGTCTCCGGATCCCAGTCGATTCGCTCGAGACCAAACGGCGCCTTCTCCGGGATGCCCCCCTCGAGCGCCGATACGAGGTTCTGCGCGACCGCACCCAAGTTGCCGACGGACGGTGGGTTGATCGTCGGGTCGGTCAAGAGATCGTTGACCACGACCGCCGCGTATCCGCGAACGGCCACGGACTGCTCGGAGATGGCTTCGGGTGCGCCAGTGCCGAAGTCGACGGGAACCTCGCAGGCGATTCGGCGGTCCTTGCCCGGTGCAATCGGCTCCCAGTCTTCCGGAATCTCATCCCGCCAGAAGAGGACCAGGTTCATCAGTGCTTGGCCGTCCGTGATGACGACGAAGTGATCCTCGTCGGCTTTCGTCCCCATCAAGCTCGGAGTCGAGCCGGAACCGGGGCCGAGGCGAATCGGGCTTGGGACCTCCTCCGCGACTTCGTACGCGGCGCGCCATGCACGACTGAGCGCGCTCCCGTCCCAGTCAAAGCGGTACATCGCCGCACTGGTCAGCACGTAGAGGCCGCCGTCCTCGTCCGCCGCCACACTGTTGGAAACGATCTCCAAGTCGGCCGGGGCGGCTGTCGTGCAGCCTTCGTTGGCGGAGATGACTGGGATGTCGCCGAGGTCGTCCGGATCGACGTCCGGCGAGATCACGAAGAGGTTGCCGAGCTCTGTCACGAACACCAGTTGCTGGTCGTAGGTGAGCGACATCCCCGCGATCACGTCGTCTTCGTTACAGAACACAGCATCGGGGATGAGGATGCGCTTTTTCAGCTCGGTTGGTGAGAATCGGTCACCCTCGACGCTGTCGCCAAAAATGGAAACAAATCGCGTGCGGCCAACGATGAATCGGTTTTGGGAGTCGACGGCGTTGTAGGCCCCGCTAAGCCCCAAACTGAAGGTCGGGGGATTCTCCTCCTCCTTGGAGGGAACGTACCAGTCGATGATTTCGAACGTCTCGTGATCGACTTTGAGAATTGCCGCATCGAGCCCCGGAACGGTCGACCAGATGGCTCTACCGCCGTCTTCATACGGGCTAGTGAACGAGGCGACGACCGGAATGCCAGCGCCCGGAAGGGCAAGATGCTCGCTCGTCGTCGCCGCAGCGTCGGTCGGTCCGGCCACGGCCGATGACCCTTGGGCGTAGCTGCTCCGGTGAGAAGCCGGCCAGAGCGCATCCGAAAACGCGGTACTGCAAAGTGGCTCGTTTGGAGCGAGCGGTGTCTGGCAGAGATCGGATACATCCGTCGTCGGTGTGTAGCCGCTTGGGGGGCTGCCACTGCTCGAGTTGCATCCGGACACGGCGACGGCGCCGACGAAAACGGAGACCGCAAAGGTATCTGGGCGAAGCATTATCGGTGTGTTCTAGCAGCAGATGCACATCGACCAAACGGCGGTATGATCCGGGCATGTCCGCTTTCGATGCTCTGGCCAAGGCTCGCTACGTGAATCTCGAAACATTCCGCAAGAATGGGACCGGCGTGCAGACCCCGGTGTGGGGTGCGCCGGATGGAGACGAGATCGTCATCTTCACCAACGGCGACTCGTACAAGGTGAAGCGCCTTGGCAGGAACAGCGCCGTTCGCATCGCCGCCTGCGGTGTCCGCGGCGCCCTCAAGGGGCCGTGGCACGACGGCACTGCCCGCTTCGTCGACGACGAGGCCGGCAAGCAGTCGGCGCTTCGCGCGCTACGCAAGAAGTACGGATGGCAAATGCTGCTGGCGGATTGGGGCGGTCAGCTCCGAGGCTCGAAGAAGAACTGGAAGATCATCGCGGTCCGTTTAGGCAGCGCTTGACCCGTTAGTCACGCCTTCGAACCAAGACACCGACGTAGGGCGAGAGCCACCAGCCGGAATCCTGGAAGAAGTTGCCCTTGCCCGTGAAGGAATACTGAAAGCCCACGTCGATATGGACGCCGCTCTCATTGATGTTGAAACCAACGCCAGCCCTGCCAGTGAAGCCGGGGGTGAAGCGGTAGACTCGGTACGCGCTGCAGTACCAATAGCCGCAGCCGATGGCGGTCTCCTGGAAGTTCCAGAAGTTCATGTCGAACGAGCCGCTGAGGTACGGAAGCACGACCTTGAGGTCCGGGACTTGAAAGCGAACCTCAGGCACAGACAGATAGATGCGCGTCAGTGGGCCCTTTCCCGAGAAGCCCGCGAGGTTGTTTAGATTGATGGGGTTCCATTGCAGGCCGGTCGCTCCACCGATGATGAACCAACCGAAGTCGGCTCCACCAAAGAAGAAGATGTTCGCTCCTGGCCGAACGACATCGCGCGGCACGTCCAGGAAGATCGGAACGCCGATCCCAAGCGACCAGGTGAAGCCGACTTCAAGCGGCTTCTTTCCACCCGGCTCCTGAACCGGAGGAGGTGTCTCGGAGACCATCTGGTCGGGCGGTATCGTCGGCGTAGTCGACATCGCGTCTTGCGCGAACGCCGTCGAAACGGGTAGGTACAGCGCCAACAGCAACGTCGCGAATGTCCAGCTGAATCTCTTCATGAAGACCTCCCAGGGCCGCGGGAACTCTATAGCGACACGGTCGCGTTTTCAACGTGTGGGGTCGCCTTGTGACGCCGTGCGACTTCGACTAGCACTAGCGCTCTTTTGAGGGCCGTTTCCTCGGCCGAGCAACACTTTTTTTGAGGAGAGACCATGCACACGGCAGCTTCCAGCCGGCGTTGGCGCCACGCGCCTTCTACAGCAGTTCTAGCACTCAGCCTTTCGTTGGCATCGGCCGCCTTCGGGCAAACAGAAACGACCGAAGAGCAGAAATCGATCGGGTCGCAGACTCAGGAGCTCATCGCTGACCTGGAGGCACGCCGAGCCGAGCTCGATGAGCTCCAAGAGAAGATCGACAAGAACCCGGATCGTGCGGCAGCGGCCATGCTCGAAAAAGAGGTATCGGAACGCCGCTCGAAGTATCGGCGCGACGTCGCGAGTCTCGTCGGCATGGTGCTGAGCGGTGAGGACGGAGGCGCCGATGTCGCTGCCGGCCGAGCGAGTGCTACCGAGCTTCTGGAGGCGGATGCGCCAAAGATGCAGGAATCGCTCAGCGCGCAAGACCGGAAGCTCATGGAGCTGGTCGACACCGCGATCAAGGGCTCCGACGAGGAGGCCGAGACGGCTCGAACGGAATTCGTCACCCAGCTTCCCGTTTCGACACGCCTACTCAAGTACTTGCACACGAACATCGGTCTTCGACGGCAGCTTGGGTTGGACGTCGACGCAGACGTCGCCTACCTCACGAAACGCCTCCAGGCTCGTGCGGACGTGAGCGCCGCCTTGCTTTCGCACATCAAAGGCCAGATCGACGAAATCTCGGCGCGCTCAGGGGTCGACCAAGACACCGAGGCTCAAAAGAAGTTGCAGAGCCTTCGCAAGCAGCGGGGTGCGCTGGCCGAGGCCCAGCGGACGAACGTCGACTTGATGGACAGCTATGATCTCGAAACCGCGGACCTGCGTCGGGGAATCATCAGCGCGACCGGCAAGCTCTCCCAAGACATCCTCAACAAGGACGTGGCCGCCGGTTTGTTGGAGTCGTCCGCGGCTGACGCCGCCGAATGGTTTCGCACGAATGGCGCGGCGCTCGTGTTTCAGTTCGTCACTTTCTTCCTGATTCTCTTCGCGTTCTGGATTCTCGCGCGCGTAGCGCGCGGCACCGTTCGTCGCGTGATCGACCGCTCCACGTTGAGCATCTCGAGCCTGGCCAAAGACTTCTTCATCAAGACCACGAGCCGGCTCGTGCTGCTGATCGGCTTCATCATCGCGCTTGCTCAACTCGGGGTCGAGGTCGCCCCACTTCTTGCCGGCTTGGGCATTGCCGGTTTCATCGTGGGTTTTGCACTGCAAGATACGCTGTCCAACTTCGCGTCCGGCTTGATGATCCTGGTGTACCGCCCCTTCGACGTGGGCGACGCGATCGAAGCCGCGGGGGTCACCGGCAAGGTCAACCAAATGAATCTGGTTTCGACGATGATTCTGACGTTCGACAACCAGATGTTGATCCTGCCGAACAAGCAGGTTTGGGGCGGCATCATCCGCAACATCACCAACCAGGACCAGCGGCGCGTCGACATGACGTTTGGTATCGGATACTCGGACGACATTCCGAAAGCCGAGAAGGTGCTCGCATCTATCGTGGCGAGCCACGAGAAGGTGCTGAAGAACCCGGAGCCGGTGGTCCGCCTGCACACCCTTGGGGAGTCTTCGGTGGATTTCGTCGTCCGACCGTGGTCGAAGACCGAGGACTACTGGGAGGTGTACTGGGACATCACCCGCGAGGTGAAGCGTCGCTTCGACGAGGAAGGGATCTCCATTCCCTTCCCGCAGCGCGACGTGCACATCCACCACCACAAAGGCGACGATCAGGTCTAGCCCTCGTCGTTCGCCTTCCGCCGCTGACGATCGCCAAACCAGAAGAAGGGCTTCAGGGCCCGAAGGCTGAACGCTGGGAACGGGCGAAGGACGTGCGCGAGCGCCGCTCGCGCGCGGGGGACGCTCACCGCAAGCCGGGGGCTGTCGACCATCTCGAGAACCACCCCGGCAACTTCCTCCACGGTCAGCAGCTTCGGCGCCGCAAACGCGAGCCCTGCTTCCTTCGCGCCACGGATGTTGCGAACCATGTCGGTGTCGATCGCGTCAGGACAGACCGCGCTCACCTGGATGGGAATGGAGGCACGGTCGAGGTCTCCGGCGAGCGAAATCGAGAACCCGAGGACGGCGTGCTTGGTAGCGCCGTAGACGGCAAGCCCGGGCACCGGTGTCAACGCGGACATCGACGCGATGTTGATGATCTGCCCGCCCTTGGCCCGCATCGCTTCGACAGCGGCGCGTGCTCCCCAGATCATCCCGACGACGTTGACGTCCACCATCTGCCGGATCGCGTCGTCGTGGTGGTCCCAGGTGCTGCCCGTGTACAGCACGCCTGCGTTGTTGACCCACAGCTCGAGCGAGCCGCGCTCGTTGGCCGCGCGGGCGACCGCACGATGTGACTCTGGGTCCCGCACGTCTTGCTTCATCGGCCATGCTCCGCCGCCGATCGCGTTCGCGGTTGCGGCAGCGGCCTGCTCGTCGATGTCAGTTGCAAGGATCGCGAACCCTTTGGATGCAAGCCCCTTCGCGATTTCGTGGCCGAGCCCTCTTCCAGCGCCGGTGACAACAGCGATCTTCATAGGCGCTTCTTGGCCGCTTCCCGACCAAACTTCAAGCGCCGTAGACACGATGCGCCCGCCCGTCTAGCATCGCCGGCATGCATTTCTCCCGTCTTTCGCTTTGTCTCTGGTGCACGATTCTTCTTCTGGCCGCTTGCAGCAGCGACGGCGGCGCCGGTGGGATGGTCCCAGCCCCGCCACTCGGATGCGATCCGCTCACTCCCAGCTACTGCGCGTTCCCCTACCCGAACGACTACTACACCGTGGCAGACGCCAGCACGGTGACGGGGCTCCGGCTCGCGCTGCCTGCGGAGATCATGCCGCCCACCAGCGGCGGCCAGCGCTCGACCCCCGGCGCGTTCAACGAGATGGACGGATTCTCGCCCGGCATCGCCGCGATGACGCATTTGCCGGGCGCGACGGTAACGGGCCTCGCAACCCCAGATACAATAGGAGATTCGTTGCTCGCGGACTCGCCGACGGTGATCCTCAACGCGGAAACCGGCGAGCCCGTACCGCATTGGGTCGACCGTGACGAATGGGTCGTCCAAGCGAAGCTCCGTATCGACGCGGGCGAGGAAAAGCCGGATTTCCCGACCCTCACCCGCAGCGTCGAGGAGCTTCGCGAGGAGCAAGCGATGATGTTGCGCCCAGCGGTTCGCTTGGACGACGCAACTCGGTACATCGTGGCGTTTCGAGATGTCATGGACGCTGAAGGCACGCTCGTGGATGCTTCACCCGGGTTCGTAGCTCTTCGGGATGGCAAGCCCTCCGACGATGACGTCATCGAGTCACGGCGCTCACACTTCGAAGACATCTTCACGATTCTCGGCGACGCCGGCGTCGCACGCGGCGACCTCCAAATTGCCTGGGACTTCACGACGGCAAGCCGCGAGAACAACACGAGCGCGATGGTGCACATTCGCGACGACGCGTTCGCGACGTACCCCGACGGTGTCCCGTACACGATCGAATTGATCGACGATACGAGGGAGGGAATGGCCTGTCGGCTTGAGATCAAGTTC
>Ga0209536_100004914_pt1 | contig 21011 bp, 20 predicted proteins | sample DeeMarSeWOR28_12_FD_187461 | JGI IMG/M metagenome (GOLD analysis project Ga0209536, IMG submission 187461) | Marine sediment microbial communities from White Oak River estuary, North Carolina - WOR-2-8_12 (SPAdes) (version 2) | ecosystem: Environmental > Aquatic > Marine > Intertidal zone >... | reverse complement strand
CGATCGCTTTGTTTCGATCAGGATCGGGTGATGGGCCACGGAAGCGGGGGACGAAGAGGCTGATGATTTTTCCGCGGGTTCCGTGGCTAATGTATCGATTCCAGGGTCTTATTTCAGCGCAGATGCGAGTTCCCGCATGATCATCGTCACCGGCGGCGCCGGTTTTATCGGCTCGAACATCGTCAAGGCGCTCAATGCGCGTGGCCGTTCCGACATCCTCGTGGTAGACAATCTGTCGACGGGTGCAAAGTTCGCCAATCTTGTCGACTGCGAGATAGCCGATTTCGTGGACAAGGATGATTTCATTGCCCGAATAGTCGCAGGCGAGCGACTCGGTGCGACGGTTGAGGCGGTCTTCCATGAAGGCGCCTGCTCCCGGACAACGGAATGGGACGGGCGTTACATGATGCACAATAACTATGCTTATTCGAAAGCGCTTCTGCACTATTGCCTCGATAAGGGCATCGCCTTTCTGTATGCCTCCTCGGCTGCCGTCTACGGAAAGGGGCGCGTGTTCCGGGCGGCGCGTGAGCATGAGGCGCCGCTCAATGTCTATGGCTACTCGAAGTTTCTGTTTGATCAGTACGTGCGTCGTCTGTTACCGGAGGCAAACAGCCAGGTGGTCGGGCTTCGCTACTTCAATGTCTATGGTCCGCGCGAGCAGCACAAGGGGCCTATGGCAAGTGTCGCTTTTCATTTCAACCGGCAGCTGCTGGAGGTGGGCACGGTGAGGCTGTTTGCGGGAACCGACGGCTATGCCGACGGAGAGCAGCGTCGCGACTTTGTCTATGTGGACGATGCGGTCCAGGTCAATCTCTGGTTCCTCGACCGGTCTGAGCTTTCGGGTATTTTCAACCTGGGGACCGGTCGCAGCCAGACGTTCAATGAGGTCGCACGCTCCGTGATTGCCTGGCATGGAAGAGGCAAAATCGAATATATGCCCTTCCCGGAACACCTGGAAGGACGTTACCAGAGCTTTACCGAGGCCGATATTGCCGACCTGCGAGCCGCAGGTTACAGCAGGCCGTTTCACACCGTCGCAGAAGGCGTGGCACTCTACATGGGGTGGCTCAACGGTGGCGATGCTGTCATCGGCTGAGCCTGTCTGATCCGCAGCGAAAAAGTCCGTGCGGCGGCTCTACACCTTAGCTCTGTACCTTCTGACGCCGCTTGTTCTGCTGCGGCTCGCGGCGCGTGGTGTGCGCACTCGCGCATACTGGCGCAGGTGGCCGGAGCGGTTCGGACGCTTTTCCTATCCCCGTGACAAACCCAGTATCTGGTTGCATGCCGTGTCTGTCGGGGAGGTGCAGGCCGCTGCGCCACTGGTAGAGGCCTTGCGTGTGCGCCTGCCTGAGGTGCCTCTCGTCGTCACGACAACCACGCCGACCGGTTCGGAGCGGGTGCATGCACTGTTCGGTGCTGATGTGTTCCATGTTTACGCCCCCTACGATCTCCCGGGTGCGGTAGGCCGCTTCCTTCGGCATATAAGCCCCTGTATCGCGGTTATCCTGGAGCGTGAATTGTGGCCGAATCTCTTCGCTGCCTGTTATAGAGCGTCGGTGCCCATTGTGCTGGTGAACGCGCGGGTTTCTCCCCGCGCCGTGCGGCATTACAGGTTCGCGGGTAGCCTCATCAGGGAGGCCCTCGGGCGCGTGAGCGCCGTTGCGGCTCAGAGCGAAGCGGACGCTGACCGACTGGTCGGGCTGGGTGCACATCCGGATCATGTTTGGGTAACGGGTAGCCTGAAGTTTGATGTCCGGATGCCGCCGGGTCTGGAAGGAAAGGCTGATCGCCTGCGCGCACAGTGGGGGCTCGCGCGGCGGGTCTGGGTTGCCGCCAGTACCCACGCAGGGGAAGAGGAAGTCATCCTTGCCGCCTTTGGCCAGCTGCGGCAACGATCGCCGGATCTGCTCTTAATCATGGTGCCACGACACCCGGAACGCTTTGCAGCAGTTGCCGGGCTGTGCCGAGGCGAGGACTGGACCGTGGACCGGCTGAGCAAGCCAACCGGCAGGCCGGACATCGATATCATGGTGGGCGACACCATGGGTGACTTGCCGCTTCTTTATGCCGCATCGGATGTCGCTTTTACGGGAGGCAGCCTGATCCCGGCCGGAGGCCATAATCCGCTGGAGGCGGCCATGCTGGGCCGCCCAACCGTCTTCGGGCCGTACATGGACAACGTCGCCCTCATTGCGCAGCTTCTTCTTGAGGCTCAGGCATCCAGACAGATCAAGGATGTGAGCGATATCGTAAACGCGGTCGGGCAATGGCTCGAGGATCCAGAGGCCCGCCAATCGGCGGGGCGCCGCGCGGTCGCGCTCATCGAGCAACATCGAGGGGCAACCGGCAAGGTCGTCGCGATGATTGAGGCGATTCTGCAGGGGGGCAAAAGCCAGGAGCCAGAATCCAGAATCCAGAATACAGAATACAGAATACAGAATACAGAATACGGGAGACAGGAGTGAGGAGGTGGCTTACTTCTTTTGCCGGGTATTCCCCGTATTTCTCCTGAATTGCGTCATACGCCCTTTACGCCTCTGCGTTTGGCCATCGCCTCGCCCATTGCCTTCTGTTGCTTGCTGCTGAGGATGTGTTGCGCGATATCTAGTAATTCGTTGTTTTCGCGCTTGATGTGTGCACGGTAGCGGTTACACAAATCCGTCACTTTGCCGGCGAATGCATCGAGATCCACCACGTGATCCAGCCGTCGCAAGTCCGGTTCCAGGCGCGCCCAGGCGGCATCGAGTTGCGGGTGTTCCTGTTTCAGGCTGTAGACCAGGTCGGCCAGCTTCAGGGATTGCCGCTGAAGGAGGGGAAACAGGTCGATCTCTTCATCCTGGTGGTGCAACGGTGCCGCGGTTGTGAAATAGCGATGGACACCTTGTGCCGCGGTCCTCGCCTCGTCATCGACGCCGTTTCGCCGCACGTGGGCGACCAGCTTCTCCAGGGTTTCACACTGCCCGAGCATCCGCTGATGGCAGGCGCGTAACAACGCCAGTGGCTGCGTGAAATCGGGAGCTTCGTCACTCGTCACTTTTCCCACCACCACGCAATCCGTCAGTTGGGCTTCTGGTCGATCAGGAAACTGTTGATGTGTTCCACATCGGCCACCGAGAGCGTGCCAACTGCCCGTTTGAGTCGCAGGGTGTTGAGCAGATAATCATAACGCGACCGGAGATACTCGCTGTTGGCGCGCAGGCGTTCGCGTTCGGCATCCAGCACATCGACGCTGGTACGCGTGCCCACCTCAAAGCCGGCTTCTGCCGCCTGGTAGGCTGTCTTGGTCGAAACGACCGCCTGTGCCAGCGCCTGCACCTGGCTGATGCTGAAGATCACGCCGCGAAAGGCGTCGCGCGTCTGCCGTTCCGTGATTCGTCGCTGCTGGTCCATTAGCTCCAGCGCCTCGTCGTACCGATAGCGCGCCTCACGGGTTTGCGAGCTGATCAGCCCGCCCTCGTACAGAGGCACGTTCAGCTGGATGCCGATCGAGCTGTCGTTACGTTCGAGAGGGAAGGCGCTCAGGAACTGGTCCTGATTGCGATACGACCAGCTTGCCTCGGCATCCAGGGTCGGCAGGTGCCCCGCACGCTGGCGTTTGATTTGCTGTCGTGCCGTTTCGACGGCCGCCTTCGCCGCAAGCACGCTGAGATTCTGATTCATTGCCGTTTTCACCCAGTCCTCGGGCACGTCGGGATCGGGCCGTACCAGCTCTAGATCTTCGCGGACGCGAAACAGCTGACTGTACGATACGCCGGTCACCTCGAGCAGGGCGTCGCGAGCGGACTCCAGGTCAGATTCAGCTTGAATCTCCGTACTGATCGCCAGGTCATACCGTGCCTCCGATTCCTGCGCGTCGGTAATCGGGATGAGGCCCACTTCGAAGCGCTGCGTCGCCTGGTCAAGCTGCCGTTCCGCGGCCTTCTTGTTGGCGCGTGCCAGCTCGAGATCATCCATTGCGGCCAGCACGTTAAAGTAGGCCTCTGCGGTACGAACGATCAGATCCTGTTCCGCCGCGCCGTAGTCAGCCTCTGCCTGGGCGATGCGGCTGTTGGCCTGGACAAACTGAATGAACTGATCCTGATTGAACAGGGTCTGCACCAGACTGACGCTGTAGACTTTGTTCGTGCCATAGCTCGTGGATCCGCCCGAACCCCGCTGTTTCAGGCGCAGGCGATCGATGTTGCCGGTTGCCTGTATGTTGGGCAATAACAGCGCCAGACTCTGCGGCTTGGCCTCCTGCACGGCACGGCGTGACGCATCGGAGGCCTTCAGCGCCGGATCAGTCAGCCGGGCCTGTCGGTAGACATCCAGCAGGTTGTCGGCCGCATGCACGGGGCCGTAAGCCAGCAGGCACAGGGTAGCAAGACCGATCAGCAGTGCGCCGTTGTAGCTATGCTTCATGCCTGCTCACCTAATAGACCGTCATCCGGGGGTCGACGTCCCGCGCCCAGGCAGCCACTCCCCCTGCGAGGTTGATTACGTTCGTGAACCCGAACTCGGCTTCCAGAAAGCGTGCAACCTGGAAGCTGCGCACACCATGGTGGCAGATGACGACGGTTTCTGCATCGGTATCCATGTCGGGAGCTGCCTCAGGGATCTGGCGCATCGGGACCAGCCGGGATCCCGCGATACGACAGATATCGAACTCCCAGGGCTCGCGCACATCGAGCAGCAGCGGTGGTTCTGCGGTCTGGTCCAGGTATGCCTTGAGCTGCGTGGCAGTGAACTGGCGCATACCCTCAGAAGTCGAAAGCAGGCGGTTCGGGTGCATGGATCAAGGGTGGAATCGACGTTTCAAACAGGCTCTCCTGTGCCCATTGCTGCGGACCCACGCGGGTGATCAGCAGTGCTTCCATGATGGGCGGTTTACCAACAATGACAAACAAACGGCCGCTCGGGTTCAGGCTTTCGTGGAAGCCGCGGTGCAGTTCGGGTAACGAGCCGGTGACAGCAATCACATCGTAACGCTCATTCGGAGACCAGCCGGCCGCGGCATCCCTGTTCGCAAACCGCACGTTATGGATGCCCAGTCTCTCGAGTTTGGCGCTGGCGGCTTCGAGAAAGTCATCAAAGAGGTCGACACTCATAACCTGACCGCCGAGCCGTGCCAGGCACGCCGTGGTATAGGCACTCCCGGTGCCGATCTCGAGCACGGTGTCGGCAGGCTGGATGTTGAGGGTCTGCAGCATGCGACCTTCTACCTTGGGGGGCAGCATGACCTGAGCATGATCCAGGGGTATGCTGAGATCCGAAAATGCCAGTGATGAGCGATACTTTTCGGGGACAAAATCTTCCCGCGGTGTGCTGGCCAGGATGTCAAGTACACGTTGGTCGAGCACTTCCCAAGGGCGAATCTGCTGCTCGATCATGTTGAATCGGAGCTGATCAAAGTCAATCACGGATGCGGGTTGCGGCCTGCTCATTGCGATCTTCCTCTATTCGGGCCAGTAAGGGTAAGGGATTCGAGGGGGAGAATCCAGAATCCGGTGCCGGGCGTGAGCCGCCAGGAGTCGCCAGTGAGGAGTCAGGCGTTGGCTGCATGTCGCCGCTAGAGCTTCGCCGTAAGGGCAGCTTCTTTGCGTGGCCGAGGACCCTGGAAAGGAGATTCAATAATTTTCCAGGGTGTTTGCACGGCGAGTTCCAGGCGCCTGAGGAGTGCCCGTCAGACGCCGCGCCTGCCTCCATGCTGGCATCTGACATGCCGAGTTCACGGTTAGCGGATTCCGGGTGCGCGTGCCGGGGTTTTCGCTTGCAACCCGGAGCGGCTTCGGATACCGTTAACGTCCAGCTAGGGGTGCTCCGCAAGGGGCTGAGACATACCCTTTGAACCTGATCCGGTTAACACCTGCGCAGGGAAGCTATTCCGACCAGTCTTCCCCGCATTTGCCAAACCTGCTACCAGAGGGGCAGACTCATGAGCGCGATTCCAGATGAGTTCATCAGAAAGACTTCGGCGTTGTCCGAAGAAGTGACACGACCTTTTCCGGGGTCGTGCAAGGTCTATGTGGAAGGTTCGCGCCCCGACATCCGTGTCGGCATGCGCGAGATTTCCCAATCCGACACGACGGCAAGCGTCGGTGCCGAGCAGAATCCTCCCATCACGGTGTACGACACCTCGGGTCCTTACACCGATCCGGGCGCCAACATCGATCTGCGTCAGGGGCTGGCCGGTGTTCGTGCGTCCTGGATCGGTGAACGGGCGGATACGCAATGGCTGGATGCACCCTCATCAGAATACGGGCATCAAAGAGGGGCGGATCCGGGCCTGGCCAGCCTCCGGTTTGAACACATCCGCAAGCCAAGGCGGGCGCTGGCGGGCCGTAACGTCACTCAGATGCACTATGCGCGGCGTGGCATTGTGACACCCGAGATGGAGTATGTTGCGATTCGGGAAAACCTCCGGCTTGATGAACTGAGGGAAACCGCGCTGTTGCGCCAGCACAAGGGTCATGGCTTCGGTGCCTCGCTCCCGGCGCGCGTTACGCCCGAGTTTGTGCGCGAGGAAGTGGCGCGGGGGCGAGCGATCATTCCCGCCAACATCAACCACCCTGAACTCGAGCCGATGGTCATCGGCAGGAACTTCCTGGTCAAGATCAATACCAACATCGGTAACTCGGCCGTCACCTCTTCGATTGAGGAGGAAGTTGAGAAGATGGTGTGGTCTGTACGCTGGGGCGGCGATACCATCATGGATCTGTCCACGGGCAAACATATTCACGAGACGCGCGAGTGGATCCTGCGCAACTCACCGGTGCCGGTTGGCACGGTTCCGATCTATCAGGCCCTGGAAAAGGTGGACGGCAAGGCCGAGGAACTTAGCTGGGAGATTTTCCGTGACACGCTGATCGAACAGGCCGAGCAGGGGGTGGACTATTTCACCATTCATGCCGGCGTTCGCCTGCCCTATGTGCCGTTGACCGCGGATCGCGTAACCGGGATCGTATCCCGGGGTGGGTCGATCATGGCCAAATGGTGCCTTGCCCATCACCAGGAGAGTTTTCTCTACACACATTTTGAGGATATCTGCGACATCATGAAGGCCTATGATGTCTCATATTCGCTGGGCGACGGCTTGCGGCCAGGCTCGATTGCCGATGCCAATGACGCGGCGCAGTTCGCCGAACTGGAGACGCTGGGTGAGTTGACCAGGATTGCCTGGGAGCACGACGTCCAGGTCATGATCGAGGGGCCGGGGCATATTCCCATGCAGCTGATCAAGGAGAACATGGACAAGGAGCTGAAAGACTGCTTCGAGGCGCCTTTCTACACACTGGGTCCTCTGACTACCGATATTGCCCCCGGCTACGATCACATTACCTCAGCGATCGGTGCCGCGCAGATCGGCTGGTACGGTACGGCAATGCTCTGTTACGTTACGCCAAAAGAGCATTTGGGCCTGCCCGACAAGAACGATGTTCGCGAGGGCATCATCGCCTACAAGATTGCCGCTCATGCGGCGGATCTTGCCAAGGGACATCCGGGCGCGCAGGTGCGCGACAATGCACTCTCCAAGGCACGTTTCGAATTTCGCTGGGAGGATCAATTCAACCTCGGCCTCGATCCGGAACGGGCGCGCGAGTACCACGATGAAACCTTGCCCAAAGACTCGGCGAAGGTCGCGCATTTCTGCTCCATGTGCGGGCCACATTTCTGTTCCATGAAGATCACGCAGGAAGTGCGTGACTACGCAAACAGCAAGGGGTTGGGTGACATGAAGGTAGCCGTCGCAGAAGGTATGGCAGAGAAGGCAAAGGAGTTTGTCGAGCAGGGCGCGGAAATCTATCCCAAGGCTTGATTCAAATTAGGGCCGCGGAATCCACGGAACCCGGAAAAATATGTGAATAGTCATTCCGGGTTCTTTGCTGGATTCCGTGTTATCTGTTTAAACGTCTGAGTTCGACAGGCTCCGGCGATGACCGCTCCAGCTTGCCGGCCAAGTCATAAAGTGCCGCCTGTAGCGCTTCCTCTATCGTCGGGTGATAAAACGGCATCTTAAGCAGGTCCCACACTGTCAGATCCTGTTCGATGGCCCAGCCAAGCAGATGAGCGATGTTTTCTCCCTTGGGCATCACCATGGTTGCGCCCAGGATGCGTCCATTGGATTTATTCGCATACAGGCGCAGAATCCCCCGGTTCTTGCCCATTATCAGCGCGCGCCCCACCAGTCCGATCTTGACCTCACCGATGGCAACAGCATCGTGCTCGAGTTCTGACCAGGATGCACCCACGGTTGCGATATTGGGTTCGGAGAAGACGATCGTCAGTGGTGTCCGCCGCCGGAACTCGACAGGGCTGTCCTGCACTGCATTGAACCCGGCGATACGGCCTTCTTCGGCCGCCTCGTGCAGGAGCGGCCGGTGGCCTGTCACGTCGCCCGCAATAAAGATGGGCAGCTCACCCAGCTGAAGCGTGTGGGGGTTGAACCGGGGTATGCCACGTTCATCGAGTTCTACCCCGAGTGTTTCCAGACCCAGTCGCTCCAGGTTCGGAACCCGGCCGATACTGACAAACAGGCGGTCGACGGTGGCGGCCTGCTCACCGCAGGTGACGTGGAACTTTCCGGCATGCTCTTTGACAACGGGCTCGGTTCCCAGCCAGAGCGGAAACTCTTTGCGCAGAATGTCTATGGCCTGCTCATTTGCTACCGGATCCTGAAGCCCACCGATATGGTACTGCTTGTCAATCCCGGTGACGTTAACGCCTACGCGACTCAGGGCCTGCCCCATCTCGAGACCGATGACACCAAGCCCGATCACGGCCAGGGATCCAGGAAGATCGTCCTGCTCGAAGATTTCATCTGTCGTGAAAATCCGATCGCGAAAGCCTTGCCACGCGAGGGGGATGTAAGGCCTGGATCCCGTTGCAATTATGATTTTCTTTGCGCGGATTTTTTCATCGTTGACTGCGAGCAGGTTTGGTTCGAGGAAGGCGGCGTAACCGGCGATGAGTTCATCGCCCATCTCGTCTGTGCTCGAGGACAACACCTTGTCCACGAAGACGTCACGGAGGTCCTGCACATGCTCCAGTGCGGCGGGAATATCCATGCTCAGTTTATCGGCGCCCCCAATGCCCTGGCGATCGAACAGCTTGCGCCGCTGGAAATCCTCCGCCACCTGGATGGCTGCCTTGGATGGCATGCACCCCACGCGGGCGCAGGTCGTACCGAGTTCACCACCATTGATCAATACATAGCTGTCGGTAGCCTTGCGCACTTGGGACAGCGCAAACAAGCCGGCCGTGCCCGCGCCAATGATTGCAACATCCACCTCGTTATTCACTTCACTCTGACTCCAGGGTTTCGAAATGGCCGCCGCAAGAATACACTGTCACCGCTCAACGTGTAACCACATAGCCCACAAGGAAAGGCATGATGTTGATTGACATCGGCGCGAACCTCACCCATGACTCATTTGCGCAAGACCTCGATGAGGTGATCGAACGCGCGCGCGCCAATGGTGTGGCGCGGATGGTCGTGACCGGCGCGGACCTGCCGCACAGCATGGCAGCTCACGCGCTCGCGCAGCAATATCCGGGTACGCTTTATGCCACAGCAGGCATACATCCTCACCATGCGACCAGCTATGCTGACCCTGTGCTCGCTGCCCTGGAGGCTCTGGCTGCTCATCCCGATGTTGTTGCGCTTGGCGAATGCGGCCTCGACTTCTATCGCGACTTTTCGCCGCACGATGTGCAAAAGAAAGCCTTTGAAGCCCAGCTGGAGCTGGCGGTGTCACTGAAGATGCCGGTATTTCTGCATCAACGTGACGCGCATGCATCTTTTCTGGAGATTCTTTCCCGCTACCGTCACAAGCTGCCCCGGGCCGTCGCACACTGCTTTACAGGTAACGAGGAAGAACTTGCAGCCTATATGGATCTCGACCTTCACATCGGAATTACTGGCTGGATCTGTGACGAGCGGCGCGGGCATCACCTGTGCGATCTAATCGCACGTATTCCAGAGGACCGGCTCATGATCGAAACTGATGCCCCCTATCTCTTGCCGCGAGATCTGATCCCAAAGCCCAGGGCGCGCCGCAACGAGCCCATGTACCTGGGGCATGTCTGTGAGGCAGTAGCGCGCTGCATGGGTGCGGGCCGGGAGGAGGTGGCTAGCGCGACTACCCGTACGGCAAGTTCATTCTTCAGCCTGGCAAACGACCTGCCTGGGCGGTTTGCGCTCGAAAGCGGCTGACACTCGGGTCACGGTGTGTCATTCATAGGATTGTAAGTAAACTACAGGGCTGCTTTGCCGGAGATTGCAACATGGGCGCAGAAGACAACCAGCCTGACTGGAATCGGATTGCAGAGAAATTCGATATCTGGCTGCCCCAGATCGCACCGGTTGGGGAGGCGTTGCTCAATTCACTGGATATAGTCCCCGGAGACCGTGTTCTTGACCTGGCATCCGGCACCGGCGAGCCCGCCCTGACACTGGCACGGCGAAATCGCGGGGATATCGAGATAGTCGGCATAGACAGCGCGGAAGGGATGGTCCGTGTTGCGCAGGCCAAGGTTGGAGCCGAGAACCTCTCAGGGATTCGGTTCGAGTGCATGCCTGCGGAGGATCTCCGATTTGCGGACAACTCCTTCGACCGCGTACTTTGTCGGTTTGGCGTTATGCTGTTTGAATCTCCTGCCAAAGGGCTTGCTGAGATGCGGCGAGTCCTTAAGCCAGGTGGACAGTTTGCATTGACCGTATGGGGTACCCCGGAAACTATGCCCACGCTGTACTGGGCCTATAAGGTGTTCAGGGACCGTATCGAAGCAGACCTTTATCCGCCACTGATTAAAGTTACATCATTGGGTGGTCTGGGTGTGCTTGACGAGTTGCTCGATCAGACAGGATTCTCGGAGTACGTGATCGAGAGTCAGACGTTTCAGTATCAGTTCGATTCCTTTGACGAATATTGGGATGCGGTCGAAGCATCGGAAATCCTCAAACAGCAGTTCGATGCGCTGGCTTCGTCTGAGCGGGAAGCCATTCGCGACGAGGTCGGCGCTTTCGCCCGTAATTTCGTCACGGACCATGGACTGCGTATTCCCCATGATTTTCTGCTCGGGAAGGGAATAAAATAAACGCCTGGAATCGGCCGGCAACAGATCTGTGAGCCGCACGCTTGATATTTTTGTGAATGAACGCCGGATCTTCAGCTTTGAACGAAGTGTCGGTGTGCCGGGTCGTCAGCGGCAGTTTCTGAGACAGATGGACCGCGATATGGACAATGGAATTGAGTTGGATGGCGAATGGATATCCGACCCGGATGTAAAGCACAGGACCCACTTCGTCGTCGGTGAATTGCTGCGTGCGTTGGAAAGGGGGAATCAGGCGCTGGCTGCGACATTATGTACCTATCTCGTCACGCGCGTGCCGCAGCTCAAAGCCGTTTATGGCATGCATGACGGTCAGAATGTCACTGTGGAACTCGAATTTGACTGAGCCGTGCAACGCGCCGGATTGCTCACCGTCGGCCGTCGCCGTAGAGGGATGTTGGGAGCTGCAGGCCAGTTGCGGGAGATAGACGTGGGAAAGATGTCGCTGAATCTAATTATAGGGTCAGAGTTGCAGATAGAGCGGCTGGACGATGACTCCGGCCAGTTATTCAAGGCAACCCTGATTGGCTACCGGGCGGGCCATACATTGATGGTTACTGCACCAATGACGACATCGCTAGCGGAGGGAGACCGCTGTCTAGTCCGTTTCGAGTCGGGCGACAATGTGTTTGCTTTCAATACCCGCATCATTTCCGTTAACAATCATCCTTTTCCCTACCTTCATCTTGAGTACCCCGAGGGCGTGCAGGGTGTCATGGCGCGGCGCAGTCAGCGGATCTCTGTCAATGACCTGGTAATGATGCTGGTCATGGAGAACGAGGGACACAAACTCTCGGTCGCGCTGGCGGATATCAGTCCGTCCGGCGCAAGACTGGTTGCCAATCAGCGGCTGGGATCAGTGGGTGAAAAGTTTTCGATTGAGATTCCCAATCAGGTCTACCAGGCTACCGAGCGCGTAGTTCTGCCCTGCGCAATTCGTTATGTGAGGGAAGAACGCCGGGGCTCAGGTTCCGGCGGCAGCTTATATCATCACGGGGTGGAGTTTGCGGGTTTGACGCGGAAGGCCCTGGCCTTCATCGAACGCTACATCAGCGACAAGGTTGTTGAAAGCCGGCGGCAAGGGGAAGGATAAGGAAAGAAGACAGAAGACAGGGGTCAGGAGTTAGGAGTTAGGAGTTAGGAGTTAGGAGTTAGGAGTTAGGAGTTAGGAGGCAGGAGGCAGGAGGCAGGAGGCAGTGTGTAGGACGCAGCATCTGTCAGAGTCAGTAGTTCGCTGTGGCGCTGATCACTTTTCCTGAAAGGTCCTGAGCGTTTCTCGCGTGTAACAGAGGTCTGGAGGGCCAATCTCGAATTCTGGCGTCTGAATTCCTGTTCGTTACGCGCGTGCTAACAGTAGCATGGCCGTTTCGGAGAATTGCAGACCCGCCTGACCAATTATCGCTTCTTCATCAAATTTCGTTTCATCCAGACCGAGTTTGGCCCAGATGTACGAATCAATCGATGTGGGACCATGGGGTTGTTCGCAGAATGCGCCCAGTTCCGACTGGTTTGCAAGGCTATCGGCAAGATGGAGTATTGACGCCTCCACTGCCGCCTCCGACGCATAGGATGGCATGTGGTGATAGCATACCGACTCCTGCAGTATCTCGGGCAGCATCCACATGTTCATCAGTGCAGAACCCAGGTCAGCATGCGTAAAGCCAAGCTCTGAAAGTTCCGCTTGATGCAGAATGCCTTCATCGCCATCGGAGATTAACAACAGGTCACCTGCCTGCTCGGGCAAGCGATGGTAAAGCACGAGGCTGCCGATGTCGTGCATCATTCCGGCTACGAACAGCCGTTCGGGATGCAGAACACCATAATCCCTCGCCAGGGCACGCGCGATCAGCCCTGTATAGATGCCATGCCGCCAGAAGGTATCTATGTTGACCAGCTTGTTGGAGAGGCCGGTGAAGGATTTGATGGCTGAAACAGCAATAACCAGGCTGTACAGCTCCCGGATACCGACGATGGTGATGGCCCGTGATACGGTGTCGATACGCCGGGGAAAGTTGTAGAAAGAACTGTTAACGAGACGCAGCAGCCGTGCTGTCAGGCTGGGATCATGGCTGATGACCTCTCCAATGTCCTGTGCCGACGCATTGTTGGATTCAATAAGATCGAAGACCTTCACACATACGTCTGGCGGAGAGACCAGGTAGGAGACATCGTCAATAAGACTGGCCGCGAAATCTGCGGCCAGATCCCGGGTTGCGTACGGTTCCGGCTGGTTCATGCTTACTTCCGTTGATGTGCCTCGACTACGGTAGATGTCGGCAGGATTCCTTCGGGAGTTGAATTGCGCTGCAGACAGGCACAGCAATTTGCGCGGGCTATCACAACCCTGCCAAGTAAGCTGTGATATTGCTGGTAACAGTCTAAAGAACTATTAATGTCGATCCGTAAACCGTCACACAGCCGACCGGGATGGAAAGTGCCATGAATATCGTCCGCCTCAACGATTTCGACCGTAGCCAGCGGAGCCCGCTAGCGCTTGATACAAAGGAACTTTTGCGCGAATGTCGTTCGATCGCGTCCGAACATTTGGCGCGTGTACTCACGAGCATGATGAATGGTGTGGATGACGCCTTGTTCAAGCTGGCGGAGAAGGCGGAGAACAACGCGGTCCAGAGCAGTTACTTCGACGCCATGCGCGAGGTGCGTATCAAGCGCGCGACCATGGAGTCCGAATGCAATGCAGAGTTCATTCGGGGATTCAACCGCGAACTCAAACCTGGAGCCTCCAGCGGGTCGCAGGCATCTCCTTTCGAAACCAATGGTTTCGAGCTGGACCTGGTCGCCCATGAAGATCTGGAGGAATCTCTGGCTGTTAAGAGCATGATTGTTAAGATCCAGGTCAACCACAAACAGGAACTTGGTGCACTCGATCGACGTATGGGCTTCCTCCTGGGGGACCCGGACCTTGAACGCGTCAATAACCCGCTCGGACCGGAAGTCTTCTGCAATGCCTTCCGTATCGCCTGTGATCAGATTGAGTCTGGAATCAAGGTCAAGCTGATCATTCTCAAGCTGTTCGACCGTTACGTCGTCAACGAGCATATTGGAAAGATCTACCAGGAAGTCAACCGATACCTGATCTCAAAAAATGTGCTGCCCAAGATTCGACACAGTGTCCGAAATGGGCAGGGAGTCGTTTATGGTCAGCGCAGTTCCAGCGGAGTTTCCGGGGAAGCCATGCCCGATGAGGAGCAGGACGTCTTTGCGACCATGCAGGAGCTTATGGGGGGTGGTGTAGCGGGTGCGCCAGGCGGTGGCATGGGTGGCATCGCAGGCGTGCCCGGCTACTATGCCGGCGGTGTGACAACGTCGACCCTGCTAAACAATCTGACACGCATGCAGCAGGGTGATCCCGAGCTGTATGCCGATGCGACAGCCGGATTTGACATGGGCGCTGTCGCTGCCGGTAACGTGAACGTTATCCGGAGTATTCAGTCCACCGGCCTGATTTCCAAGGTGGGTGCCAATGACGGCATGGTGATCGATGTGGTTGCCATGTTATTCGACTATATCCTCGACGACGAAAACATCCCCGGTGCGATGAAGGCGCTGATTGGCCGCCTGCAGATTCCGCTGCTCAAAGTGGCCATGATGGACAGGACGTTTTTCTCCCGCAAGTCACACCCGGCACGGATGCTTTTGAATCGGCTCGCCGAGGCGGCTACCGGTTGGACACAGGCACAGGATGACGGGCTCTATGCCCAAGTGGAAAAGACAGTTCAGCGGGTCCTGGTCGAGTTCGAAGACGACGTCTCAATCTTCGAAGAGCTCGACAAGGAGCTGGACCGATTCCTCAATGCAGAGCAGCATGAAGCCGAGCAAAAAGCAAAGCAATCACTGAGATATGCGCAGGGCAAGGAACGCCTGAAACTGGCGAAGCTACGCGTGCGTGAGGAAGTGGATGAGCGTACAGCGCATCAGGCTGTGCCCAAAGGCGTGCAGCAGTTCCTGGTGACCTACTGGCAGAACCTGTTGCTGGTAACGCTTATCAAGGAGGGTGAGGACAGTATTGCCTGGAAGCGCGCACTGACGACGATGGACAATCTGATGTGGTCTGTGCAGCCAAAGAATGGTGCCGGCGAACGGGATCGCCTTGTCAAGACATTGCCGAAGCTGCTCGAGCTCCTGAGTGAGGGGATGGACGTGGTGTCAATGAGTCCAGGACATCGTGAAAACTTCCTGAGCTACTTGTCCGATCTGCACGCCCAGATCGTGCATACCCTGCCGCAGAAAGACGCAGATAGGACAGATCCGCTAGCGATTGACGCGCCACTCAGTCATTCAGTTCGGCAGGCAGCGCCTTATCCGCACCAGATCGAGGAGCCGGATCCGTTGGCGGACGATTGTGTAGAAGCCGGACCGAACGACGGGAATGAACTCGAACCTGGTGATATCGCGGAGAGTGAAGAGGTTATGACGGCAACCATTCATCGGCTGGTCGAGGAGGGCGATCTTGAAGTCGAGGAAATTACTCTTGGCAGCGATGAGGAAGTGCCGACATTGGATGAGGTTGTCGAAGACCGGTACCTGGAACAGGTGCGTGAACTCCAGGTAGGGACCTGGGTTGAGTTCCGGACGGACGACGGGGAGGTTGCACGAGCGAAGCTAACCTGGATCAGCCCAGTGAGCGGCGTTTATCTCTTTACCAACCGTCGGGGGCTAAAGGCCGCGGAACATACCCTGCAAGGCCTCGCTATCGAACTGCGTCGTGGCAGCGCGCGGATTATTGAGGATGCGCCACTCTTCGATCGGGCAGTGGGCAGTGTGATCAATGATCTCAGGAAGAAGGCGGGATAAGCACGAGAGCCAGGAGTGCCGAGGCAGGACGCGCATGGCGGGAGAGTGCATCAAGGCATACCAGTCGACCCAGGCCTTTGAAAAATCTAAACGCAAGCCTGCAAGGATTTGAGAGCCCGGCTATGATGCGTTCAACCGGTTCCAGGCGTCCAGTGCAGCTACCTTATAGGCCTCGGCAAGTGTGGGGTAGTTGAAGACGGTCTCGAGAAAATAGTCCAGGGTGCCACCCATGCTGAGGACGGCCTGGCCGATATGGATCAGTTCTGTCGCCCCTTCCCCCAGGATGTGCACGCCGAGCAGGCGACGGTCACCCAGGCTCACCAGCAGCTTCAGTACACCTTCCTGCAGTCCCATGATCTGGCCGCGCGCGGTTTCACGCAGTTGCGCAACGCCAATTTCATAAGCGACTCGCTTCTCGGTCAGCTCCTGTTCAGTGGCGCCTATCATACTCATTTCGGGAATTGAGTAGATGCCGAAAGGGAAATATTCACGTTGCTGACTAGCGGTCTGGCCCATCGCATGACAGGCTGCTAGCCGTCCCTGTTCCATCGACGTTGATGCCAGTGAGGGGAAGCCGATGACATCACCGGCCGCGTAGATATGTGGTACCTCAGTCTGGAAATTGGCGTTGACGGAAAGACGTCTCCTGCTGTCCGTCGTCAGTCCTGCCTTGTCAAGGCCGAGTGAATAGGTGCAGCCAATGCGGCCGGCTGCAAACAGGACCGTCTCCGAGGTCAATCGTTTACCACTTTCCAGCTCAGTGTGTATGTGGCCGCTATCATCCTTGAAAATTCGTGCCACCTTTTCCCGAAGACGCAACACGAGGCCACGTTTCCGTAGCTGGTGCACCAGTTCCTCGACAATCTCGCGGTCCATGAAATTCAGCAGAGTAGACCGGCTATCGATCAGGGTGACCTTGATGTCCATGGCGCTAAAGATCGAGGCATACTCTAGACCGATAACGCCGGCGCCGACTACACCCATGGAGTGCGGGAGACGTTTGATACCCAGGATGCCATCGCTGTCAACAATGGATTCATTGTCAAAGGGAATTCCTTCAGGCCGATCAGGACGGCTGCCGACGGCGATCAGGAATTTCTCAGCATGCAGCTCTTCATAACTGCCATCAGGCTTTTCTACGTGCAGCGTGTGGCTATCAGTAAAACTGGCGTTGCCTTTGACAAGCGTGACGCCATTGCGCCTCAATTGATGCTCGACAACCTCGGTTTCGTGGCGGAGCGTAATGTCCATCCGCTGCATAAGGTCTTCGATCAACAGCTTCTCCTTGAGCCGATAGCTGGGTCCATAGAGACCGCGCTGATCCCATCCGGTGAGATAGAGCACGGCCTCGCGGAGCGTCTTGCTGGGGATGGTCCCGGTGTGTAGGGAGACACCACCAATAAGCGGCTGACGTTCAACGATGGCAACATCTTTCTCCAGCTTTGCCGCCTGAATCGCTGCCCGCTGGCCGGCCGGTCCACTGCCGATTACCAGGAAATCATAGCGGTGCATTCTGTCCTCCTCGTACCACGTGCCGACTCTGGCGGTGAGCGGGTTGGCGAAGGGATGGCTGGCGCAGGGGTGGCCGGTCGAGGGGCTGGATCTTCAAATGGAGGCAAGCGTGAAGGCTAAAACTCTTGCTGCTGGTAAGCATGGCGTTTCCACTGTCCGCTCCTCACTCCTCACTCCTCACTCCTCGCTCCTCGCTTCTTCATCCCGCCGCCAGTGCCCCGATTTTCCGCCGCGTTTTTCCAGCAAACGTACCGTCTCAATAGTCATCGCCCGATCAACCGCCTTGCACATGTCATAGATCGTCAGTAAGGCGACCTGGGTTGCGGTCAGAGCCTCCATTTCTACGCCTGTTCGGCCACGGGTGGCCACGGTTGCGCGGCAGTAGACGGCTGGGGGTTCGTCTTCAGGCCAAAGGTCTATCTCGACATGGGATAGCGAGAGCGGATGGCAGAGCGGAATGAGGTCGGAAGTTTTCTTGGCGGCCATGATGCCTGCCACGCGGGCAATCCCCAGGACATCGCCTTTCTTATGATTACCCGTCCGGATATGAGCGAGAGTGGATGTCTCCATGCGGATTCGACCCTCTGCGACTGCTATCCGATCAGTTTCCGGTTTCTCGCCCACATCCACCATGTGTGCTTCTCCTGCGGCGTTAAAATGACTGAGCTCAGACATGGTTCGAGGTTCAGGGGGTAGATAAATATCGGGACATGCTAAGATAGTGCCACAGTCGCCGTTTCTTATGCCATGCCAGTATCTCTTCAGCAATGAAAGTACGTGTTCGGTTTTTTGCCAGTCTGCGCGAGCGTCTGGGTTGCTCGGAGACCTCGCTGGATGTCCCCGCTGGCGTGACCGTCGGTGACATCTGGTCTCAGGCCACAAACGGGATGGCTGTTTCCGATAACGCATTAGCTGCCATCAATATGGAATATGCCAGCTTTGACCGGCAGATTGTAGACGGGGACGAGGTGGCTTTCTTCCCGCCGGTCAGTGGAGGATGAGATGTATATCGAGGTTCGACAGGCACCTTTCGATCCCTGGCAGACACTGAGTGAATATCAGAAAGATCAGTTTGCAGGCGAAGGTGAGTATGGGGCTACAGCGATCTTTGTCGGCACGATGCGTGATGTCAACGAGGGCGATCGCGTCCGGTCCATGACACTTGAGCACTATTCGGGCATGACGGAGGCCTATCTGGAAAAGATCAGCCAGGAGGCCGCGCAACGCTGGCCGATCCTCGACAGTCTGGTCGTGCATCGGGTGGGGGACCTGGCGCCCAGCGACCCGATCGTGCTCGTTGCTGTCTGGTCGGCGCATCGCGCAGCGGCCTTCGATGCCTGCCGTTTCCTTATTGAGGAACTGAAATCGCAGGCACCTTTCTGGAAAAAGGAAACGCTGAAAAGCGGTACGGCGCGATGGGTGGAAAAGAATACCTGAGCATCGAGCCGAGAGTGAGGACTCAAACAGTCTGAGGCCTTTTCCCGGGCGATAAGCGGATCGCGCGTCCAGTGAGGGTGTTCACGCTTTGCGTGCTTCACCCTTCATGCAAGGTCTGTGGTACGCGTCGGATCTCAAACGCCATCTCTTTGAGATCTCCAAACGCATAAGTCGCTGGTGCATCAATTCCTCCCACCGTGCCCGGATTCACCAGACAGCTGACGCCATTCCTGATATTTTCGATAGAGCGGATGTCAGGCGTATGGTCGTGGCCGCAGCAGACGAGATCCCAGTCACCGGTTGTTGCCATGGCGCGTGCGTAATGGGGATAGTGGACAAGAAAAATGCGGCGGCCTGCCAGTTCAAAACCTGCATCCTGTCCGTAGTAGCGGACAACACTACCCGGTCGTTGCGAAACGCGGCCCATTGTGTATAGATCACCGGTGTTATTGCCATGAATTACATGGACGGGCAGTCGGAACCTCTGCAGCGTCGCGAGCGTGCTGGGCGCTACGACATCACCACAGTGCAGGACTGCCTCGGCACCTGATTGCACAGCATCAGCGACCGCCGCCTCGAGCAAGGCGCGGTTGTCATGGCTGTCGGAAACGATGCAGATTTTCACTCTTGAAGTGGCCGGTTCCGGCGCTAGGTTCCCTGCTGCTTGAACTCAGAAATTCGGCTTCTCCGGCGCATCCTTGTACATCTGCATACTCGCCATGATTTCCGCTTTGGCCTCGTCCACACCAGCCCAGCCTTCGACGCGCACCCACTTGCCTTCATCCAAATCCTTGTAGTGTTCAAAGAAGTGTGCGATCTGCTCGAGCGTTACCTCCGGAAGATCACGGAAATCCTGTACATTCCGGTACAGGCGCGACAGCTTGTCGGTAGGGACAGCCAGGACCTTGGCGTCGTCGCCGGACTCATCGGTCATTTTGAGGACGCCCACGGGGCGGCAGCGGATCACTGATCCACTTATGAGGGGTACGGAGGTGACGACCAGCACGTCCACGGGGTCGCCATCGGCTGACAGCGTATGGGGAACATAGCCGTAATTGCACGGGTAATGCATGGCGGTATTCATGAAACGATCGACGAACATGGCGCCGGTTTCCTTGTCCAGCTCGTACTTTACCGGGTCACTGTTGGCCGGAATCTCGATGATGACATTGATGTTGTTGGGGACATCACGTCCCGAATTAACACGGTCAAGGTTCATGGGACGCCTCACTTCGGCAAAGACCTGAGCCGCTATTATAGCGGCCCTTTCGGTCAGGTGTTGGGAACAATGGACGGAATGTGCATTGTGGGTGCAGTAGCCAGCACACTGCCAAGCCTGCACGACCAGGCCCCGCAATAATAGTCAGGCAATCCACGGGAAACTTATTTGATTTATCAGTATGTACTTCCTGCCAAGCTGTTAAATTCCGAGAGGCTGCTGCAATGAGAAAGCGCAGTTTTCGAGTAACTCAGGCCGAGCCTCCGCCGTTTGCGGCGCGAGGTAGCTTGTTCCGTATTTTTTCCGTGGATTCGATGGCTGATCTTTTCTCCTCATTCCTGACCTGGGAGTCTTTCGGACTTAGGCTGATTCTACTGCGGCGGTGGGAGAGCGGCCGAAAGCCTCCTGCTTTCTCGTTGCGTAGGGCACACTAGGCGCCTCGAAAGCGCGATGCTTTGTGCTCACTCTCCCACCTGCCTCGTTACAAACCCCTGAGTCAGACAGGCACAGAGGGGAGCAGCGGAACAATCAGCAACGCAACAATATTAATAATCTTGATCAGCGGGTTAATCGCAGGGCCTGCCGTGTCCTTGTAGGGGTCACCCACCGTGTCACCGGTGACGGCGGCCTTGTGCGCATCCGATCCCTTGCCGCCCAGGTTACCGTCTTCGATATACTTCTTGGCGTTGTCCCAGGCGCCGCCCCCGGTAGTCATGGAAATCGCGACAAAGAGCCCGGTGATGATCGTGCCGAGCAGGACGCCGCCCAATGCCTTCGGTCCCAGCAGCAGACCGATAACGACGGGTGCCAGTACGGGCAGCAGAGAAGGAATTATCATCTCCTTGATTGCCGCCTTGGTGAGCATGTCGACGGCACGCGAGTAATCCGGTTTCTGCGTGTGGTCCATGATGCCCGGCATCTCGCGGAACTGTCT
>Ga0209536_100004913_pt1 | contig 21013 bp, 21 predicted proteins | sample DeeMarSeWOR28_12_FD_187461 | JGI IMG/M metagenome (GOLD analysis project Ga0209536, IMG submission 187461) | Marine sediment microbial communities from White Oak River estuary, North Carolina - WOR-2-8_12 (SPAdes) (version 2) | ecosystem: Environmental > Aquatic > Marine > Intertidal zone >... | reverse complement strand
TCGCACCAGGCGGCCGTTGACAGCAGATAATTTTCCTCTTCGACCGCGCCAACGAGTTGCAGCCCCAGCGGCAGGCCGTTCGGCCCCTTGCCGGTCGGGATTACAATGGCCGGCGTACCCATCAGTGTCCAGATCGAGCAGAAACTCGGGTCGCCGGTTTCACCCAGCGTCCGCGGCGCCTCGCCCGGGGCGGGCGGCGTGATAATGGCGGAATATCCACGGTCGAGGAAAGCAGCAAGCCGCTGCTGCAACTGCGTGCGCAATTTCAACGCGTCACGATAATCGGCGTCGGCGATGGATTCGCCCTCGTCGAGCGCGCTGTTGAGGACATCGGAAAAATACTCGCGATATTGCGCACGCACCTTGCGCGATGCGCGCGCCGCCTCGAACATCATGATGGTGCGGTGAACCTTGTGCGCACGGTCGAATTCTCCCGGTATCTCGATGATGTCGATCATGGCACCGGCCTTTCTCAACCGGGCAATGTCCTCATCGAACTGGGCACGCTGTTCCACCTGCGCCCGATACCATACGGGTGAACGCACTGCCGCCAGCCTGGGCGCGCCCTTGAGCCTGGGCGCGTCGGGTTGAATGCTGCTGCGCCGCTCGGTCAGGCTCCATGCGAGTAGTGCCGCATCGGCTACGCTACGCGCGAACACGCCGGGCTGGTCCAGCGACGACGCAAACGGCATGATGCCGCGCGCAGACAGCATGCCCTGACTCGGCTTGTAGCCCACGACGCCACAGAATGCGGCCGGACGCACGACCGAGCCGTTGGTTTGAGTGCCAATTGCCGCCGGCACGAACCCGGCCGCCACAGCGGCAGCGGAACCACTCGAAGAACCACCGGGGGTGTGCGCCTGGTTCCAGGGATTACGCGTGATGGCAGGCATCATGAATGCTGCCTCGGTCGTGACCGTCTTGCCGAGCATCAGCGCCCCCGCGCTCTCCAGCCGCAAAACGACTTCGGCGGATTCGTCCGGAACGTAACCGGCATACAGCCTGCAACCCATTTCGGTCGGGATACCGGCGGTGTAAAAGTTGTCCTTTACGCCGATCGGCACACCGTGTAGCGGGTGGGCCGCCTTCCAGGGGGCCGCCGCCGAATCCGCCGCCCTGGCCAATTCCATCGCCCGGTCTCGATCCAGCCACTGCCAGGCCTTGATCTTGTCCTCGAGCGCATCGATGCGGTCCAGCAGACTCGCCAGATAGACACTTGGCTGAAGCTTCCCGGAACGGATTCTTTTCGCCGCCTCGTGCAATCCCAGTTTATACAGTTCAGTCATGCCTTTGCTTACCACTCACATTCTCCAAACGCCGGCAACAGCGAGGTCTGGTTGATCTCAACGCCTTTGACGGTACCCGCGCACTTCGCTACGCCTTCCCGCCACTCCGGCATTCGGGGTTGATCAGATTGGGCGGCACCTCCCCGCTCAGTGCGGCAACCAGGTTTCTCGCCGCCGTCATCGCCATTGCGCGGCGCGTCGGCTCGGACGCACTGGCGATGTGGGGGGACAACACCACGTTCTCGAGTTCGAGAAAACCCGGATTCACGTTCGGTTCGTTTTCATAGACGTCCAGACCGGCAGCCCAGATCGTTTTCGACTTCAGTGCATCGACCAGCGCGGCATCGTCGACGATCCCGCCACGTGCCATGTTCACCAGAACGGCCGAAGGCTTCATCGCCGCCAGTTCCGGGGCGCCGATGTAGTGATGCGTATCGGCCATGTAGGGCAGTATCAGCATCACGATATCCGACTGTGCCAGCAATTCATCCTTGCCGACGTAACGCGCCCGGAGTTCTTCCTCAACGTTGGCAGATACCCTGTTACGCGTGTGATACAGGATGTTCATGTCGAACCCGCCGGCGCGTCTGGCGATTGCCTGACCGATCCGCCCGAATCCGATGATTCCCAGTGTCGCGCCGTGAACATCGTGACCAAGGGTTTGTTTGAGGTAAGTCGCCTTGAACTTTCCTGCGCGCAGGTAGCGCTCACCCTCACCCATCCGGCGACAGGTCGCAATCATCAGGCCGATCGCGTAATCAGCAACGCTGTCATCCAGCACGCCGGGCGTATTGGTCACCATCACCCCGCGGCGGGTACAGGCGGCAACGTCGATGTTGTTGTAGCCAACAGCCGTGTTGCACACTGCCTTGATGGTTGGGCAATGTTTCAGGAGTTCTTCGTCGACCGGGTCGCTCGATGACGATTGCACACCATCCGCACCGCTTAACAAATTCACCAGCTCGCTGCGCGTATACAAGCGATCCTGCTGATTGGAAACCACGGAAAAATGCTGTTCCAGGTATTCGATTGTCTCGTCGAAGACTTCACGGGTAACAACGACTTTTTTCATATGCGAAGATTGCACAAAAATTCCGCCCCGCAACCCACCGGGTTACGGGGCGTTGGTTCTCGGTGGCGCCGTTCAATTACCGTAGAACACGTTCGGCAACCACATTCCGATTGCAGGGAACATCACCAGCAGCAACATCGCCGACAACTGGATCAACATGAACGGCACCATGCCCATGAAGATGTGCGCCAGCGTAACCTGTGGCGGCGCAACACCCTTGAGGTAATAGGCTGCCATCGCCATCGGCGGCGACAGGAACGCCGTCTGCAAATTGATCGCTGTCAACAAACCGAAGAACAGCGGATCGATTCCGAAGTTCGGCAGCATCGGCAGGAAGATCGGCACGAATATGATGATGATGACGGTCCAGTCAAGCGGCCATCCGAGCAGGAAGATCAGCAGCTGCGACAGGAACAGGAAGCCGCCGGGCGAAAGGTCCATTTCATAGACCCAGCTCTCGAGCAGGTTCTGTCCGCCAAGCGCCGCAAACGTCGAGGAGAACACCCATGAGCCGACGAGCAGCCAGCACACCATGGCGGTGGTTCGCGAGGTCAGGAAGGCCGACTCCTTGAGCCGGGTGAACGTCAGGCGCTTGTAGGATGCGGCCAGAATGGCGGCACCCAGTGCCCCGACCGCAGCCGCTTCCGTAGGCGTCGCAACACCGAACATGATGCTGCCGAGCACTGCCGTTATCAGGAAAGCCAGCGGAAAGAAAGACGTTGCCAGCATCTTGAATACTTCGAGCCGCGGGACGTTGAGTTCCTCCGCCGGCAGCTTGGGGGCAAGCTTCGGATTAATAGTCGCTCTGAGGATGACGTAGCCGACGTACATGCTCGACAACATCAATCCAGGGATGATTGCACCCATGTACAACTGCACGACCGAAACGCCGGCAGTGGCGCCATAGAGAATGAGCAGTACGCTGGGCGGAATCAGAATGCCCAGGCACCCGCCTGCTGCGATGGACCCGGCCGAGAGCTTGATGTCGTAACCTGCCTTGAGCATGGGTGGCAGCACCAGCAAACCCATCAGCGTCACTGTTGCACCGATAATGCCGGTGGCAGCAGCAAACACCGCGCAGGTGAGGATCGTCGCCACCGCCAGCGCAGCCGGCACCTTCGACATCGACAGCTCCAGGCTTCGGAACAAGCGGTCGATAATTCCAGACCGCTCGACGATATACCCCATGAAGATGAACAGCGGCACGGCGATGATGACATCGAGCGTCATCACACCATAGGTACGCAACACCATGTTGTCGAAAACGGGATTGTCGAGCAGCGATACGCCGGGCCGGTAGAAGGCCACCACCCCAAATATGATGCCCAGTCCGATCAGCGTAAACGCAATCGGGAAACCCAGCAGGATGGATGCGATGATGACGCCCAACATCACCATCCCGAGGTGCTCATGAGTGATCTGCGAAGGAGGCGGCAGGAACAGGATATAGCCGAGCGCGATGAGAGCGATGATGCCGAAGCCGATGGTGCGCGCTTCGAACTTGAGGAATTTCGACCAGTTCATGGCTTCGCTCCTTTCTCCGGGGCACCCCCGGTGAGCAGTTCCTTGATCTGGTCGATGTCTTCTTCCTCGACATCATGCAAACGCTGTGGCCATTCGCCGGTGCGTATGCAGAACACGCAGCGGATGATCTCGGCAAAGCCCTGAAGCAACAGCAGCCCGCCGGCAATCGGGATGAACATCTTGTACGGATACACGGGAACACCGGAAGAGGTCACGCTCGATACTTCCTTCATTGACCAGGAGGCCTGCGTGAACTCGATACCGGCATAGACCAGAGCCGCAATCCCGGGAATGAAGAACAGCATGTACAAGACGAGGTCAAACCAGGCCTGGGTTTTCGGCTGGAGCGTGCGATAGACCATGTCCGCGCGCACATGCCCGTTGCGCGACAACGTATAAGCCCCGCCCATCATGAACAACAACCCGTACAGGATGTAGGCCACGTCGAATACCCACTGGTTCGGCGCATTCAGCACGTACCGCAGCGTAACGTCAAAACACACGAGCAGGGTCAGCATGACCACTGTCCATGCGAACAACTTGCCGGACCATGCACTGATCCGGTCAATCATGAACAAATAGCGATTCACGGCGATTCCTTATTGTGAACGCGGGCGGCCAGCTTTCGTGAAAACCCGGCGGCCCGGCAATCCGCTTGTCACCCCGTCAAGCCGCCACGGCGCCGGACTGGCCGGCACCCCGACAGCCTGCGCTTCAAGTCTCAGGCGAAGTAGTGATTGAACGCCTGCTGCGGCTCAAGAATGAACTTCGTCCGATAGCCCATTACCCGCTTCATGTAAGCCCTTTGTGATTCGATGACTTTCATGAAGAACGGATTCTCTGCGCCCTTTTCCTCGATGATCTGGTCCCAGGCGTCGAGTTGAAGTTCCAGAACGTCGGTCGGCGTCTCGATGAACTTGACGCCGTGCTTGTCACGCAGTTCTTCGTAAGCCTTCGAATAGACTTCCATCGTGCGCCAGTACATCTGGCTGTTGGCGGCCTTCACCGCGACACGCCAGATGGAACGGTACTGCTCGGGGAAGCCTTCCCAGACCTTGCGATTGATAAGGACTTCCAGGAACTCTGCCGGCTGGTGATTGCTCTTCACCATGCAGATCTTGGTCACATCCGGAAAACCCAGCGCCATGTCGGAGGCCGGGTTGTTGTACTCGGCGGCGTCGATCACGCCGCGTTCGAGTGCCGGCACGATCTCGCCACCGGGAAGGGCTACTACGGACGCGCCCATATTCTTGAACACGTCAATTGACAATCCGACGGTACGATACTTCACACCCTTGAACTGCTCGGCCGACTTGATTTCCTTCTTGAACCACCCGAGCGGCTGTGTCGGCATCGGCCCGTAGGCGAGAGGCACCACGTCGAGTTGCAGCAGATCGCGATAGATCTCCTCGTACAATTCCTTACCGCCGCCGTATTCCATCCATCCCAGCATGGTGTTGGCATCGTGTCCCCACGCCGGGCCGGTACCAAACAGCGACAACGCACTGTTCTTGCCGTACCAGAAGGCCGGAACCGCCTGACTGCCGTCCAGGATGCCCTTGTGAACCGCATCGGCCTGATCGAACGCGCCGACAACGGCTCCCGCCGGCAACATCTCCACCGTCATGCGCCCGTCGGACAGCTGCTCGACAAAGGTGAAGACCTCGGTGGCGATTTCGAAAATGGGATCCTTCGGCGAGAATGCTCCCTGGAACTTGAGTTTGATCGTGGGCAGATTGCTGTCGCCCGCGCCGCCGCCGGAGGCGGCTTGCTTCTGGTCGCTGTTTCCGCCGACGCCACAGCCGGACAGCGCGGCCAGCGTGGCTGCGCCGCCGACTGCCGCCGCACCGCTCAGGAATCGTCTGCGTGAACCGGCCTGTTCATTGATGCGCTGTTCGGCGCCCTGCTTTGTGGTCATAACCAACTCCTCCTTACAATGTTTCTGTTTTTCTGAAGCGACCAGGGGTCGCCCGGGTTTTCGCGCTCGCGCCCCGGGATGGCGACGGCCGGCACCCTGTCGAGCCGGCTTACGTTTGCGACTGCCGCCCGAGTTACCGCCCGTCGAGAGCGGCCCATCGCATTGCCGCACGGACCTCTTTAATTTTGGCGCAAGGGGAGATTGTATTGGGGAATCATGCCCCGAAGCCACTTTTTTTGGTTCCGGACGCGGAGAATGCCACGGCTGACACCGCTCGGCATTCCGGAAACAGGCCACGTCACCCGCTTGAAAACCAGCCAAGACAACAGTATGACGGTCCTGTCCGGCGGGTCCCGTGCTTGTCCGCCCTCGACGCAGCCGATAGAATCTGCCGTTTGCCAGGCGCTGCGTCCGCAAATACATTCGGCGCACCGGCAAGGAAATCCAGTTCCGAACCCAGGGGGGAGGCGTGCGCCTCGTCAGTACATTTCTCGTTCTCTTTGCCTTTTGGCTGCTGCTTTCGGGTTTTTTCACCGCATTCCTGATGCTGGCGGGCATTGGTTCCGCCCTCGCCGTCGTGCTTTTCGCGCGCAGGATGGACGTTGTCGATCATGAAGGCCATCCGATTCACCTTGCACCACGGGCGTTGCTCGTGTATTGGCCATGGCTGGCAAAGGAAATCGTCAAATCGGCGTGCACGGTCGCGAGCATTATCATCCGCCCGTCGCTGCCGATCAGCCCGACCCTGGTACGGGTGCGCGCAACGCAGAAATCGGATGTCGGGCGCACCACGTTCGCCAACTCGATCACCCTGACGCCGGGCACCTTGTCAGTGGAAGTGGGTGAAAACGAGTTTCTGGTCCATGCCTTGACCCGGGAGGGCGCGAACGAGCTTGCCGCCGGAGACATGGACCGGCGCGTCACCGCCTTCGAACGCAGCCTCTAGTGTCCCGCCGCGATGTTTGAAACCGCCTGCTTTGCACTGTTGCTGACCCTGGTTGGCGCCATTTCCCGCGCATTGCTCGGGCCAACCGTGTTTGACCGGACCCAGGCGGTAAATACGGTGGGAACCACCGCAATGCTGCTGCTGGCGGCGGTCGGCTTCCTGACGGACCGGCCGGATTTCCTCGATATCGCCATCATTTACGGATTGCTCAACGTCATCGGGACGATCGCAGTACTGAAATTCTTCCAGCACGGCGATCTCGGGGATCCGGGTACCGCGCCCGAAGACACCGGCGACAGGCTCGAAAAGGAGTTGCGTTGAACCCTGATTCCGTCATCGATGCCGCAAGCTGGATTCTGATCGTGCTTGGAAGCGGTTTCTGCGTCATCGGCGCGCTGGGCTTGTTGCGCATGCCCGACTTCTATACACGCATGCATGCGGCCAGCCTGGTCGACACGCTCGGCGCCTGGCTGCTGTTGCTCGGAATGATGCTGCAGGCCGGGTTTTCCCTGGTTACGGTCAAGCTGATTTTCGTCGCCATGTTGCTCTTTTTTACCGGCCCGACCGCCACTCACGCTCTGGCCCGTGCGGCACGGGCACGCGGCCTGGAACCGATGGCCAAAGACAATCCCGAAAGCGGCCAGACAGACGAGCGGCAGACCCCGTCATGACAACGACGCTGATCAATACGGCTCTTCTGTTGATGATGGCGGCGACCGTGATCGGCATCGTCAGGTTACGCAACCTGTTCGCCGTTGTCATTCTCGGAAGCTTGTACAGCTTCCTGATGGCAACGATTTTTCTCGTCCTGGATGCGGTCGACGTTTCGATGACCGAGGCCGCGGTTGGCGCAGGCGTCACGACCGTTTTGCTGTTGAGCACCTTGTATCTGACGAAGAGCGAAGAAGCCAAACCGAGCCACACCCCGATCTTGCCACTTGCGGTCGCTCTGGTGACCGGCGGATTGCTGGTTTATGGAACTTTGGGGCTGCCCGAGTTCGGCTCGCCAGACAGCGTTATTCATCAGCATGTCGCGCCGCGTTATCTCGAGCAAGGGCCGGAAGAAACCGGCGTGCCAAACGTCGTCACTGCAGTGCTGGCCAGCTATCGGGGCTTCGACACACTGGGAGAAGTGACCGTTGTCTTTACCGGTGGCATTGGCGTCATCGTACTGCTGCGCCGCCGCTGGCGCGCCGATCGCACCAGGGACCACAAATAGATGCGTGGATACCTGGTACTTCGCGTCATTGCGAAATTGCTCATCCCGTTCATCCTCGTGTTCGGCTTGTACGTCCAGTTCCACGGCGACTTCGGTCCCGGAGGAGGATTCCAGGCCGGAGTCATTGTCGCCGCCGCCATCATTTTCCATGCGCTGATATACGGCTTGCCGCGAACGCGCCTGGTTGTGCCCGAATGGGTGGTGGAAACACTGGTTGCCGCCGGACTGTTGCTGTATATCGCCGTTGGCATCGCCAGCATGTTGATGGGCGGCGGGTTTCTCGACTATTCGGTTCTGATGCATGACCCGGTGCACGGCCAGCACCGCGGAATCCTGCTGGTCGAGCTTGGCGTCGGCATCAGCGTAGCCGGCGTCATGTTGATGATCTTTTACATGTTCGCGGGCCGCAGCCGCACACCGGACAGCGAGAAATGAACGCGCTGGACCTCATCAATTACTGGATCGCGATGATGCTGCTGGTGACGGGTCTGTATATCGTCATCGCTCGCGGCAATCTGGTAAAAAAACTGGTCGGACTGAGTATATTCCAGACCTCCGTTTACCTGATCTATATTTCGCCGAGCAAGATCATTGGCGGAACGGCGCCGATCATCGCACCCGGCGTGGAGTTGTATTCCAATCCCTTGCCGCATGTGTTGATACTGACGGCGATCGTTGTCGGCGTCGCGACGATCGCGCTCGGCCTGGCTCTGGTAGTGCGTATCCACGAAGCGTACGGCACGATCGAGGAAGATGAGATACACGCACAGGACCAGGACGGCGAATGATTGAGAGCAATTTGCCGGCACTGCAAGTCGTGCTGCCGCTGGTCGCCGCCCCCCTGTGCGTATTGCTGCGACGGGGCAGTCTGGCATGGCTGGTCACCTGGTCGGCAACATGGGCGACAGCCGCCATCTCCATCGCGATTCTTCTCAGGGTACTCGATGCCGGCACCATCTCGTACACCTTCGGCGGCTGGGAGCCGCCCTGGGGGATCGAATACCGTGTCGACATCGTCAACGCCTTCGTTCTGGTTCTGGTGTCGGTCATCGGCGCGATCATCGTGCCTTACGCACGCCGCAGCGTCGGGGCCGAAATCCGCAGCGAGCAACATTATCTGTTCTGGGCCGCATACCTGCTTTGCCTGACCGGATTGCTCGGCGTCGCGATCACCGGTGACGCCTTCAACGTGTTCGTGTTCCTCGAGATTTCGTCGCTGGCAACCTACATCCTGATTGCCTGCGGACAGGACCGCCGTGCGCTGGTCGCCAGCTACCAGTATCTGATCATGGGCACGATAGGGGCGACATTCATCGTCATCGGCATCGGCCTGCTCTACCTGATGACGGGAACGCTCAATCTGGCCGATATGGCGCAACGACTCAGCACAATGCCATTGCATCGCCCGCAACTGGCAGCGCTGGCATTTCTCACCGTCGGCATCTCACTGAAACTGGCGCTGTTTCCCTTGCACCTCTGGCTTCCCAATGCCTATGCGTACGCGCCTTCGGTTTCCACTGCGTTCCTGTCCGCCACAGCGACCAAGGTTGCTGTCTACCTGCTGCTGCGTTTCAGCTATTCGGTATTCGGACAGTCGCACGTAATTGAGAACATCAGCGTGGAGGCGGTCATCCTTGCCCTGTCGGTGGCCGCGATCTTCACTGCCTCGCTGGTGGCGATTTTCCAGGATGACGTGAAACGCATGTTCGCCTACTCGAGCGTGGCACAGATTGGCTACATCACACTGGGAATCAGCCTGGCGAACCAGAACGGCCTCACCGGAGGCATTGTGCACATGTTCAATCACGCCGTCGCCAAAGGCGCGATTTTCATGTTGCTCGGATGCGTTGCACTGCAAATCGGACAGCCGCTAATGGCACAAATGGCGGGGCTCGCCAAGCGCATGCCAATGACTGCTGCCGGCCTGGTCGTTGGCGGACTCAGCCTGATTGGAGTTCCGGGCACGGTGGGATTCATCAGCAAGTGGTATCTGGTAGTGGCCGCCATCGAAAAAGGCTGGTGGTGGCTCGCCGCGCTGGTTCTGATCAGTTCGATGCTTGCCGCGATCTATGTCTGGCGGTTGATTGAAGTCTGTTACTTCCGCGAGCCATCGCCTGAATTGGAAGCCGCCGGTGAAGCGCCGCTGTCAATGCTGATTCCAGCGTGGGTTCTGGTAATCGGTTGCATCTACTTCGGCCTCGATGCCACGATGACTGCAGGCACCGCAGCGAGTGCCGCGCAATCGCTGCTGGAGGCTACGCGATGAACGCAGCCGGACCGGCGATCGCGCTGGCCATTCCCGCCATCGGCGCATTGCTTATTTCGCTGGCCGGCCGCTGGCCAAACCTGCGCGAAGCGATCACGCTGACAACAGCACTGGCGCTGCTGTTCGTCGTTGGATCCCTCGCGCCGTTGGTGTTGGCCGGCGAGCGCCCTTCGGTCACGCTGTTTTCGATGTTGCCCGGAATGTCCATTGCGCTCACCGTCGAGCCGCTTGGCATGCTGTTCGGCCTCATTGCCTCTGGCCTCTGGATCGTCAATTCGATCTATTCGATTGGCTACATGCGGGGCAACAACGAAAAGCATCAGACACGCTTCTACGCCTGCTTTGCGATCGCCCTGACCTGTGCGATCGGAATTGCCTTTGCGGGAAACCTTCTGACTCTGTTCCTCTTCTATGAGGCGCTGACGATTTCAACCTATCCGCTCGTCGCCCACAAAGGCGACGCAGCGACCATTCGTTCTGCCCGCGTCTATCTCGGAATCCTGCTCACGACATCCATCGTGCTGCTTCTGCCGGCAATCATATTTACCTACATCATCACGGGAACACTCGACTTCACTCCGGACGGAATATTGGCAGGCAAGCTGGACGGACCGATGGTCGGTCTGCTACTTGGCCTGTTCGTGTTCGGAATCGGCAAGGCGGCGGTCATGCCGGTACATCGCTGGCTCCCGGCCGCCATGGTGGCGCCCACCCCGGTAAGCGCACTGTTGCACGCTGTTGCGGTCGTCAAGGCAGGCGTCTTTACCATCACCAAAGTCATCGTCTACATTTTTGGCGTCGATTTTCTGTTTTCGCAGCCCAGCTCCGGCTGGCTGGTTTATGTTGCCGCCTTTACCATCATCGCTGCCAGTGTAGTGGCACTTCGCCAGACCAACCTCAAGCGCCTGCTCGCATATTCGACAGTCGCCCAGCTCTCGTATGTCGTGATGGCGACCGCGGTGCTCAAGCCGCTGTCCGAGATCGGCGCCGCGATTCACATGGTGGCGCATGCGTTCGGGAAGATTACGCTGTTCTTCGCCGCCGGCGCCATCTACACCGCTTCGAAGAAAACGGAAATCACCCAGCTGCATGGCATCGCCCGGCGGATGCCCTGGACGATGGCTGCTTTTACGGTTGGCGCGTTAAGCATGATCGGCGTTCCACCAACCGCCGGATTCGTTTCCAAGTGGTACATCCTGGCAGGTTCGTTCCAGGCCGATAATTACGTGGCATTGTTCACCATCATCGCCAGTACCGTGCTGAATGCGGCCTACTTTCTTCCGATTATTTTCTGGGCGTGGTTCGCCAAGGAAGACGTCCCGCCTGCCAAGCCCCATGGCGAGGCACCTGCCGCAATCGTCGTCGCGTTGACGATCACCGCGGTGTTGACACTGGCCTTCTTCTTTTTCAACCAACCGGCGCTGCAACTCGAGGCGCAACTGGTCGGACGCCAGAAATGAAACAGGCCCCGAAATCCGACGAGCACTGGCTCGCCCGGCCGCGAACAATCCGGCAGCTGTGGATCGTCTTCATTGCGATCCTCGTACTGACCGTACTCGCCCAGGTATTTATCAAGGTGAAGGGCTATTTCGGCGTCGACGGCTGGTTCGGTTTTGGCGCGGCCTTTGGTTTTCTTTGCTGTGCCGCGATGGTTGTTCTCGCCAAGGCACTCGGACCATTCCTGAAGCGTGACGATCGCTACTACGATGACTGAGTGGACCTCCCCAGCGCTGATTCTCCTTGCCGCCGCGATCCTCATCGGGCTGACGCGCGGACACTTGCGCTCGGCGGTCATTCTGGTCGCCCCGCTGCTCACACTGTGGGCCATATGGCAGGTACCTGACGGCGTCGTCGGTACCGTTCGCTTTCTTGATTACGCGATCGAACCAGTGGAGGGAAGTCCGCTCCGGCGTTTGTTCGCCACCATATTTTCCATCATGGCGTTTACCGGCGGCCTCTTCGCATTCCGCCATGCGCGCTGGTACGAGTTGTCCGCTGCCTTTGCCTACGCCTCAGGGGCAGTAGGGGTGTGTTTTGCCGGCGACCTGATCACGCTTTTCCTGTTCTGGGAACTGATGGCGCTGTTCTCGACCGTAATCGTCTGGTGTGGCGGAACACCAGCCGCACGCAAGGCCGGCATACGTTACGCGATGATGCACTTGCTCGGCGGTGTCATTCTGAAGGTCGGCATCGAAGGCGTCGTCGTGCACACTGGCTCCATCGATATCCAGCCCCTGCTGGCGACCAATTTCGATACCTGGATGATACTCGTCGGCATTCTGATCAACGCTGCGGCCCCGCCGGTGTCGGCATGGCTGGCGGATGCCTACCCGGAATCGAGCCCGACCGGCTCGGTGTTCCTGTCAGCGTTCACGACGAAAACGGCCGTGCTCGCACTGATACTGCTGTTTCCGGGCGAACCGGTTCTCATCGGTGTCGGGCTCTACATGGTGATGTACGGCATCATCTACGCGCTGCTAGAGAACGATGCCCGGCGCATCCTCGCCTACTCGATCGTAAACCAGGTCGGTTTCATGGTCTGCGCCGTCGGCATCGGCACGCAGATGGCGCTCAATGGCGCCGCCGCGCATGCCTTCGCGCACATCATCTACAAGGCGCTGCTGTTCATGAGCGCAGGCGTTGTCGTCTACCGGACCGGCAAGAACAAATGCTCGGACCTTGGCGGATTGTTCCGCACCATGCCTTTGACAACGATCTGCGGCATCGTCGGAGCGCTGTCGATTTCGAGTTTTCCGCTCACTTCCGGTTTTGTCACCAAGACACTCATCTCGCAAGCAGCGATCGACCAGGGACTCGTGGTGGTTTATTTCCTGCTGGCAGCCGCCTCCGCGGGTGTGTTCCTGCATGCCGGCATCAAGTTTCCCTGGTTTGTGTTTTTCCAGAAGGACTCCGGGCTCCGGCCGAAGGATGCGCCATGGAACATGGCTGCGGCGATGGTGCTGTTTTCAGCACTTTGCATACTGATGGGCGCGTTTCCGGAAGCGTTTTACCGGCTACTGCCTTATCCGGTTGACTATCATGCCTATTCGCCGGGCAAGGTCCTGTTCTACCTGCAGTTGCTGCTGTTCTCCGGGCTGGCATTTTTCGTAATGCTGCCATGGCTAAAGCGCACGCCAACGATCAGCCTCGATACCGACTGGCTGTATCGCGTTGCATTGAAAAAAGCGTTTTCGGTACTTGCCGACCTGTTGGGTTCGGCCCAGGAAAGAGCGCAACGGAGTGTGCAGAAATTACTGCAAACAGCTCTCGCACGAATCCAGCGTCACCATGGCCCCGAAGGCGTTCTGGCGCGGACATGGCCAACCGGAAGCATGGTGCTGTGGGTCGCGATCATGCTCGCCTCCTACCTGATCCTGTACTACCTGCTGTGATGTAATCGCCGGATGTGGCTGCCCGTACTAGTGACGGTGCCGCCGCCGCCACTCGTAACTCACGAATAGCCGCCAGATCCCGAGTACGCCGAAGTAGGCGACGAAAGCGCCAACCACCGCCATCAGTGACATCCCGACAAACAAGGGCCCACCGACAGCAAGAAACTTGTCGGACCACGTCACGAGAATACTGCTGGACTGCTCTGCGACCTGCTTCGCTACCGCGCTATCAAGTGGCACATCCCCATGGCCGAGAATGAGCGCCCCCAGGCGGTATCCCAGCAAGTAGATCGGCGCAAATGTAAACGGGTTGGTGATGAGCGTGCTGCTGACGGCCGCGACGATATTGCCGCGCAGCCAAACGGCAACGACCGCGGCAATGGGAATCTGCGCGACCGGAATCAGAAACCCGAAGAAGACGCCGATTGCCACCCCCAGCGCGACGCCGCGCCGGTTCATATGCCAAAGTCTCGGATGGTGCAGTGCCGGACCTATCCAGCCAACCCACTTGTTGCCCTTCACCGTTTCGGCGCTCGGAAAAACGCGCCGCAGGCGTGTCCGCCATCTGCGTCTTAGATGACGTGATTCCATGACAGCAACTTGGGAGGTTTGGTCATTTGAATAGCAATGGTGCCTGTTGTTCGACCCGTTGCGCTATCGGGAGTTCTTGGCGCAGTTCGCGGGAGGAATACGGCTCCGTCCTGTGATTACCTCCGGCGGCCACGCGCCAATCGCTCGAACGCGTCCCGTGAAATCTGCCAGCGCCAGACGTCTCCTTCAATCGGATCCGACACCTCGCCGATACGCTTCATCCCGACCGCTTCCGCCAGACGCGATTGCGGCCCCCTGGCCGGCAGCGACCAGGCCTCCACGGCACGAACCGCGGGCCGGGTGAACGCATAGGAGATCAGACCACGCAAAGCTTCGCTCGCAAATCCCTGCCGCCGGAACGCCGGCGCTGTCTCGCAACCCGCTCGCACTACACCGTCAGCATCCGGGGCGTTCCTGAAACCGCCACATCCCACCACTGATTTCAGGGCCGGACTGACAAACAGATATAGCCACCAGCCGGAATCGGACAGTAACGGCATTTTCCCGAGCAAGGAGAGTGCTTCGCGATATGCGACAGGGTGCGCGGGCCATTGATCCGGTATGGCAAGCTTGAGCAAATCACCCAGCGACTGTGGACCATTCACCAGAGCAGCGAGGTGATCGGCTTCAAATGTTATCAGGCGAAGTCGCGGAGTATGGATCAGCATGATGGATGTTCGATAACTTGTTCGTTCCTGCTCTCAAGCGTCATCAACGAGTTCTTCTTACGGTGACGCAATCGCCCCCTACCGGTGGTCAGGCGTGTTTACAATCGGATTTCGCTTCTCCGGCATGCACCGCAAACGCGGCCGAAATCTTCGTAACACTCACGCCGCGTAGCGACCAGTCAATCATACCCGATGGTTGACCACCCTTTGCAAGGCATCGCTCACTCGTCGGTGATGATGATGTGCACGCGGAACGGCCCGTGGGCGCCGTAGACCAGTGTCATCTCTATGTCCGCGGTTCGCGAAGGACCCGACACAAAGTTCACCTGTCTCGGCAAATGTCCTACCTCCTTGCGCAGCAGATCCCAGGCATCTTCCATGCAGACCACCACCCGCTTCTTCGAAACCACCGCAACATGGGTTTCCGGCAACAAACTGGTTGTGGCATGTTGCTGTTCACCGGAGAGCAACAGCAGCGTTCCGGTCTCGGCCAGCGCGCAAAAACTGCCGGTCACACCCACCTTGTCGTCACCGTTCGCCGAACGCGCCTGCATCTCGAGGCCGGCACCGCTCCAGTCAAGATCGGCGAATTCCGGCCAGCAGACACCGCGCATGGGCAAACCGTTCTCCGAGAGGTAACGGGCTACCGCCACAGGAACCCCTTCGCGCTTGTCGACCCGATCCAGCGTCGATGCGGCCGCGATACTGCAGTCAATGAATCGCTGTAACGGATCCCAACCCATCGTCGGCAAAGGTCCCCGAGGATGTCCGGCAAGGCGTGAAGCGGTGCTTTGCGCGCCGTCTCCGGTCTGCAGAGACGCGTTTGCCGCACGAATGCGCGAAAGAATGTTTTCCCTAGCGGCCACCAATTCCTCCGTCAGTTCTTTTTGCGTGCCGCATAAATTTCGCGGAAGGTCCGGCCTCGCGGCGCCGGCAGATCGCGTCCCCGTGTCCATTCACGGCCGGCAAACGGCAATCGGTGCAGCATGCTCTCCTTGCCGCCCGCGAGTTTGCCGAGGCGGACAGCCACCTTCGTTGCCAAGCCGTACAGGAAGGGACGCGACGCCAGCCACGCCCAGGCGCCCATGCCGGCGCGCTGGGAAGCCGGGCTGAGCTTGAGTTGCGTTTGCTTTTCACGCAGCTTGCGCATCAGGTCGGGCAAAGGGATCTTGACCGGGCACGCGACGCCGCATTGATTGCACATCGTCGCCGCATTGGGCAAATCCAGCGCCTTTTCGAGTCCGACGTAAGCCGGCGTCAGGACCGATCCAATCGGGCCGGGGTACACCCAACCGTAAGCATGCCCGCCAATGTTCTGGTACACCGGACAGTGGTTCATGCAGGCTCCGCACCTTATGCAACGCAGTGCCGGGCGCAAGTCGGAACCCAGTACGCGGGTACGGCCGATGTCAACGATGATGACGTGAAACTGCTCGGGCCCGTCGCTGTCGCCCTGGCGCCTTGGACCCGTCGTCATTGATATGTAATTGCTGATCGACTGCCCTGTCGCGGATCGGGCAAGCAGTCGCATGATCAGCGAGACGTCTTCCAATGTCGGTATGCATTTCTCGATGCTGCTGATCGCCACGTGCACCCGGGGCATCGTCGTAGTCATCCGCCCGTTGCCTTCGTTGGTGACGATCATCGTCGAGCCGGTTTCGGCGACCAGAAAATTGGCGCCCGTGATGCCCATGTCGGCATCGAGAAAATGCGGACGAAGAATCTCTCGCGCCTCGTGAGTCAGCTTTGTGATGTCATCGAGCCGCGGCCGCTGATGTTTTTGTGCAAACAAGTCGGCAATGTCATCCTTCGACTTGTGCGTTGCCGGCGCAATGATGTGCGACGGGTGTTCGTTCGCCTGCTGGATGATGTATTCACCGAGGTCCGTTTCGCGAACGTCGATTCCGCCGCGCTCGAGATACTCGTTCATCCCGGTCTCTTCGCCGAGCATGGATTTCGACTTGATGACCTTGCGAACCTCGTTGCTACGCGCGATTTCCAGTACCACGCGATTCATTTCCTCGGCCGACTCGACCCAGTGCACGATCGTTCCGGCGGCCGTCGCCTTGCGCTCCCACTCCTCCAGATACTGATCGAGATTGGCGAGGCAATGATCACGCACATCAGCGGCGGCCTGGCGAATCTCCTCGAAGTTGTCGAGATCCTTGATCGCCCTGGCGCGCGCTACGACAAAACGCCCTTTTGCATTGGCAAGCGCGGCCTGGACTTTTGGATCGGCGAGCTTTTGGCTTGCAACTTTCTTGAATCGCGCGGATGTGATTTCCATGATCAGTTCAGCTTGCGAACATCGTTGGTCGGGGTCAAACAACCTGCGGGCCGGCACACGCTCGCGGCACCCCCTGCGGGTGCCGTACCGCCATGCATTGATGGGGTGTCCGGCAAAACGGGTTTCACTCGATTTCGTCTCCCGTCATTCCCGCCAGGACCTCGGCCACGTGCAGAACCTTGGTGTGACTGTTGCCGCGCCGGCGCAGTTTGCCCTCGATGTTGAGCATGCAGCCCAGGTCACCGAGCACCAGCGCATCAGCCGAGGTTTTTTCGACATCCTCGCACTTCAGGTCCGCCAGCCGTGCGCTGATGTCACCGTACTTGACGGCAAACGTGCCGCCGAAACCGCAGCACTGCTCGGCACCCTCCATTTCGCGGATCGTCAGGCCGGCAACCTTGGAGAGCAGTTCGCGCGGCTGGCTCTTGACGCCCATTTCACGCAGCCCGGCGCAAGAATCGTGATAGGTGACCGTGCCGTCGAAGCGCGCATCGATGTCATCGAGCCCGGCCACGTTGACCAGAAAGTCGGTGAGTTCCCAGGTGCGGGCCGCCAGCCACTCGGCCTTGGCCTTGATATCGGGAATGTCCGCAAGCAACTCGGCATAGTGGGTCTTGATCATGCCGCTGCACGACCCGGATGGCACGACCACGTAGTCGCAGTCACTGAACTCGGCAACGAGCTTGCGTGCGAGCGCCTGCGCAGCGCCACGTTCACCGGCGTTGTAGCCCGGCTGCCCGCAGCATGTCTGGGTGCTGGGCACAACCACTTCGCAGCCGGTCTGCTCCAGCAGTTTGAGGGCTGCCAGTCCGATGCTGGGGCGCATCAGGTCGGCGAGACAGGTTACAAAGAGTCCAACACGCATCGTTCATCTGACCGGAGTGACAGCGCCGCTGCACACAGGGATGCGAGACAGGATCCGGCAAGCGAGGGTCCGCCGCGCAGCCGTTTTACGCGGCGCAACAAGGAGTTGATACTAACATAATGTGAAAACCCGCCCCGGAACAGGTCTGGCCTGGCGCCGGCTCTGCTTGTCCGTCAACCTGGCCTCGGCTAGAATTGCGGCATTGCAACATAAGTGCCGGAGAGGTGTTCAGACTATGCCGGAAACGAATGGCAAGACCTCGATACAGGTCATTGAGCGGATGATGGATCTACTGGATACACTGGCGCGCTTCCCCGATCCGGTAAATCTCAAGCGGTTGTCGAACATGACCGGCCTGCACCCTTCCACGGCACATCGCATCCTCAACGTGCTGGTCGAATACCGCATGGTCGACCGGGTCGAACCCGGCACCTACCGCCTCGGTATCAGGCTGCTGGAGCTCGGCAACCTGGCCAAAACGCGCATCGATTTGCGCCAGGAGGCGTTACCCTTCATGCAGACCCTGCATGACGAACTGCAGGAAACCGTGAATCTGTCGGTACGCCAGGACGATGAAATAGTGTACGTGGAGCGACTGACTTCGGACCGCTCGGCAATGCGGGTGGCCCATCTGATCGGCGCCCGCGCACCGTTGCACGTTACCGCCGTGGGAAAGCTGTTTCTGCTCGAGGACGGCGCGGAAAAGATCGACGAGTATGTGGGGCGCAGTGGCCTCGCCGTTTACACACGAAACACGATTCGTGATCCGGAGTCCCTGTCGCGCGAACTGGACAAGGTTCGCAAGCTCGGTTACGCGTTCGACAATGAGGAGGCGGAAAAAGGCGTCTCATGCATCGGCGCCGGCATTTACGACGACGAAGGCCGGCTGGCAGCGGGCCTGTCCGTCTCCGCGCCGTCAAACCGGTTGGACAGGAACTGGGGAGTCCAGGTCAAGGATGTCGCCGATGCCATCTCGCGGGCAATCGGCTTTCGCAGCGGCGCGCGCGCGGCCTGAACTGCCGGGACGCAACTGCTGCGGCGGGCACGAAAGGCAAGCCGGCCCCTGCTCAGGCCAGCAGCGAATCAGCCACGCACACTCAGGTCAGAAAATTCTTTCTCGACCCAACGCCTGATGCGGTTGGCATCGCCAATCCGCGTCAGTTTTCCCCACGAATCGAGCAGGACAATGATCAGCGGCCGTCCCGCGATGCGCGATTGCATCACCAGGCAGCGCCCCGCTTCACTGATGTAGCCCGTTTTCGAAAGTCCGATCTCCCACCTCGAGCTGCGCACCAGGCGGTTGGAATTGACGAAGTGCAGCACCGTAGTTCTGCCGCGTCGCCCGGGGGACTCGACCGCAAACGAAGGCGCCGTGGTGTAATCGCGAATCATCGGATAGGAGTGCGCCGCAGCGACCAACAGGGCAAGATCATGCGCAGTCGACACGTTCTCCGGACGAAGCCCGGTTGAGTCAACGAACCGCGAGTTGAGCATTCCCAGCTCGAATGCCTTTGCATTCATCGCATCGACGAATGCCTCCTTGCCGCCGGGATAGGTCCGCGCCAGTGCCGCAGCGGCACGATTCTCCGAAGCCATCAATGCCAGTTTGAGCGCCTCGGCACGCATCAGCTTGGTACCGACCCGCAGTTTCGATCGCGAGCCCTTGTAACGGTCAATGTCGCGCTTGTCCACGGTAATCGTTTCCAGCAAGGGAACACCCGAATCAATAATCACGATTGCCGTCATCAGTTTGGTGATCGACGCGATCGGGGCGACTTCGTCCGTGTTCTTGCTGTAGAGCACTTCCCCGCTGTCCTGGTCAATCACCAGGGCCAGGCCCGATTTGATACCGAGATTCACTTTGCGCACCGAACCCTGCCCCGGGTCGGCTGAAGCTGCCGTGCAAAAAATTGTTAGTGCGCACACACTTGCAGCGCACAGCGCTCTGAAGGGAGAAAGTCTGTTCATTGGTATCGCTTGTGTTTTCTTGCGGAAAGCCAACGGCCAACCCTTGACGCAATTTTCACGCCCAAACCAAAGAAAATCAACAACTAAGCATCATTTTCTAGAAATAAAAACAAATTCCCGCCTCGTACATCCGGCGTGGCGGCCTTCGCCCCGGCCACGACCTTGCCGGACCCGACCCGCGAATCAGGCACCGGAAGGCTTGGCCACACCCAACGGCTGCGGCAGGTCGGCACGCCGGGCCTGCTCCTGTTGCAGCCGCCACATGCTTTCGTACACGCCGCCGGCTTCGAGCAGCGCCCTGTGCTTTCCGCGCTCGACAACTCTCCCGTGGTCGAGCACGAGTATCTGATCGGCATCCACCACCGTCGACAAGCGGTGCGCAATGACCAATGCCGTTCGGTTCGCGGCTATCCGGTCCAGTTCCGCCTGTATCGCCCGCTCGGACCGGGAATCGAGTGCAGAGGTCGCTTCGTCAAACACCAGTACTGCTGGATTCTTCAGTAACGCGCGCGCGATTGCGACCCGCTGCTTCTCCCCGCCCGACAGCTTCAGCCCGCGCTCGCCCACCGGCGTTTCGTAACCATCGGGTAACGAAACAATGAACTCATGAATGTGCGCTGCCTTCGCCGCCTCGATCACTTCATCGCTACTGGCAGTCGGACGGCCATAGGCGATGTTGTAAAAAATCGTATCGTTGAACAGCACCGTGTCCTGAGGAACGATGCCAATCGCTGCACGAACGCTTTGCTGGGTGACTTCGCGAATATCGATACCGTTGATGGTGATTCTGCCCTCGTCAACGTCATAGAAACGAAATAGCAGGCGCGCCAGCGTCGACTTTCCGGAACCGCTGTGGCCAACGACGGCCACAGTGCGACCGGCGGCGATCTCGAAACTGACGTCATCGAGTATTCTCCGCCGGGCATCGTAGGAGAAGCCGACATGCTCGAAGCGGACGGTGGGGTTTGCGCTATCGAGATCCCCGGCCCCCCGTTTGTCACGGATTTCCCG
>Ga0209536_100004912_pt1 | contig 21015 bp, 21 predicted proteins | sample DeeMarSeWOR28_12_FD_187461 | JGI IMG/M metagenome (GOLD analysis project Ga0209536, IMG submission 187461) | Marine sediment microbial communities from White Oak River estuary, North Carolina - WOR-2-8_12 (SPAdes) (version 2) | ecosystem: Environmental > Aquatic > Marine > Intertidal zone >... | reverse complement strand
CTCCCGGGTCCTCGATAAGGATTAAATTATTGACAGATACTTCCATCTTGATCTTACCAAATTTTTCCCTGAGATCGATCGAGATAAATACCCCAATTTCCCCTTTGCAGCTAAGGTGGATTTCTACTGGAGGGTGCCTGAATCCTGGCCCTGATGGGCTAGGGATGGAGAAAGTCAGAAACGACTACGATATAATTGCTATCAAACAACTGGATACCCAGCAACGCTTAACTTTAAAGGGCTAAATTAACAGCATGGAATTTCATATCTCTCGCCAGGCACGTGATCGCTACCAGTTCGATCAGGCACTTTTTTCCTTATCCGGGAATGTTATCTTTGCCAACTTTTACGCGGCTCGCATCTTCGCCCACAAGCTAAATCAATCCCGTGATCTGATCCGTTTCCCTGAGAAGGCAGTCAAAGCCGGCCAGATCAATGCCATGGGATTGATCGATGAAATCTTGCATTATGTTGTCAAGGTTTACCGAGAGAGAATTAATCCGCAGGTGATGGAAGAAGCACTGCAATGGGTGTCCGGGGAGATAGGGGAGCATATTACGCAGCAATGCCTGGTTTCATTTGCCGAGCAATTTCCACCCCTGGAGGTATACCAGGGAAAAACTTCTCTGGATGATTATCTCGAATCATCAACGCAGGGGGTTCCCAATGTGCAGATCCTGCTGGAGGAATTAATACTGCTCTGGCTGGCAAATATGAATCCAGCTTTTGGACCCTACCTTGAATTATTCGATGATTCGGAATTAGAAAAGAACTCCAGTTACTCTCAAATCCTCACCAGTCTGTATGAATTCTTCGACGCACAACCGAAATTTGGCCCGGAAGGTCTTAATCTGATTGACTTGCTGCGCAGTCCAGCGGTTGCTATGCCATATTCCTTGTCCGGGCAGCTGGAATACATACGCCAGAAATGGGGCTACTTGCTGGGAGATTACATCTTCCGCTTGTTAAGCAGTCTCGATCTGCTCACAGAGGAAGAAAAAGCGATCTTCCACGGACCAGGTCTTGCCAGGGTTTATGATTTTACAGGTCTTGAGTTGGAGTTTGAGCGTTTCAGTCCTGACAGCGACTGGATGCCGTCTGTGGTTATGCTGGCTAAGAATATTTACGTCTGGCTTGACCAGCTCTCTAAGCAGTACGATCGACCGATTCATCGACTTGACCAGATCCCAGATGAGGAGCTGGACCGGCTGTCTGCCTGGGGATTCAACGGGTTGTGGATGATCGGACTTTGGGAACGCAGTTCAGCTTCCCAGCGCATTAAGCAGCTGCGCGGCAACCCGGATGCGGTAGCTTCAGCATATTCCTTACTTGACTACCAGATTGCTGGTGATCTGGGTGGTGAAGATGCCTACCGTAACCTGCATTCTCGCGCCTGGCAGCGCGGCATCCGCCTCGCATCAGACATGGTGCCCAATCACATGGGCATTGATTCCCGCTGGGTAGTAGAGCACCCTGATTGGTTCATATCCCTGGACCATGCACCTTTCCCCTCCTACGCCTTCAATGGGGTTAATCTGTCCTGGGATGATCGAGTTGGAATTTATATCGAGGACCATTATTTTGATAACACGGATGCTGCCGTGGTCTTCAAGCGCGTCGACCACTGGAGTGGAGATACCAAATTCATTTACCATGGCAATGATGGCACCAGTATGCCATGGAATGATACTGCCCAGTTGAATTACTTGCTGCCTGAAGTGCGTGAAGCTGTGATCCAGACCATACTCGGTGTGGCTCGCAAATTCCCCATAATCCGTTTTGACGCGGCGATGACTCTGGCTAAGAAACACTACCAGCGGTTATGGTTCCCAGAACCCGGAAAGGGTGGGGCGATTCCCTCACGGGCAGAGCACGGGATAACAAACGAGCAGTTCCAGGCAGCCTTCCCGACCGAGTTCTGGCGGGAGGTCGTCGATCGCGTGGCGCAAGAGGTTCCGGACACATTGCTTCTCGCTGAAGCCTTCTGGCTGATGGAAGGCTATTTTGTGCGTACATTGGGCATGCACAGGGTATATAACAGCGCTTTTATGAACATGTTGCGGGACGAGAAAAACCAGGAATACCGCCTTGTGATCAAGAATACGCTGGAGTTCGATCCTGAAATTCTCAAGCGCTACGTGAATTTCATGAACAACCCGGACGAACGTACAGCTGTTGACCAGTTTGGAAAAGACGATAAATATTTTGGAATTTGTACCCTGCTTGCCACCATGCCTGGGCTACCGATGTTTGGTCATGGTCAGATCGAAGGCTATGCGGAGAAATACGGCATGGAATTCAGGCGTGCTTATTGGGAGGAGCGCCCGGACCCTGGATTGGTTGAACGCCACCAGAGAGAAATTTTCCCCCTGTTGCGTAACCGCCGGCTATATGCCGAGGTAGTTGATTTCTACCTGTATGATTTCTATGACTCGAGCGGGCATGTCAATGAAGATATCTTTGCTTATTCAAACCGGAATGGAGACCAGCGAGCGCTTGTTGTTTATCACAACCGCTATGCCGATGCGAGCGGATGGATAAAGAATTCCGCGGCTGCCTCGGTCAAGACGTCAGGTGGTGATGGTCGCCAGCTGGTATCCAGTAGCCTGGTCGAAGGATTGGCTCTCAACCCGGGAGAAGATTTTTTTACCATCTTCCGCGATCAGGTTACCGGCTTAGAATATATCCGCAGCAATCGGCTCCTGGCGGAACAGGGATTATTCCTGGAATTGGGAGCCTATAAACGACATGTGTTCGTGGATTTCCGCCAGGTCCAGGATAATGAGTGGCACCAGTACGCGCAGCTCAACCAATACCTTGATGGGCGTGGAGTACCCAGCATTGAAGATACACTGAAAGAAATCATCCTGCAGCCTGTTCATTTCCCTTTTCGAGAGCTGACCCAAGCCGGTTTCATCCGCAGGCTGCTTGCGGCGCGTCGCGGAGACGGAAAATCTGAGATTGACCAGGACCTGCTGAGCGAAGTTGAACAAAAATCTATTCACCTGATGACTGAAATCAATAAGATCATTGGGGGTGAAGCAAGTGAAGCTCGTATTCATGAACTAGCTATCCAGGTGCGCAACAAGGTAAAGGCAATCTTGAGGCTGCCCGGATTGAAAGAAGTTGCCTCCCGGAGCAAAGGACGAAACTTTAAAGCGGGTGTAGGTTTAACCCTGCAAGGATTGAGCCTTGATGATGCCGATCTGGCAGATTGGTGCACGTTGTTAGGGTGGGCATTTACTCATAACCTGGGTCATTTAACCGGTGATGAGAATGCTGATGAGATTAGCCAAAGCTGGCTCGATGAATGGCTGTTGGGTCGAATTCTAGCCTCCTCATTTATTGACCTTGGCATCGATACAGGTGAAGCATGGCAGTCAGTTAACATGATTAAGATATTGATCCGCCACCAGGATTGGTACGAGGCCGGACCACCAAAGGTGACCCGCAATTACCGCATCTTGGAGGGTCTTCTCGTTGACGAATATATCCAGAATTTCCTACAGGTAAATCGCTATCAGGAAATCCTGTGGTTCAACAAGGAACAATTCCGTGCATTAATGAGCTGGATGATGAAAACTGCTGCGGTAAATGGGATCGAACGTTGGGGAACAAACGCTGGGGATACTGTAGAGCAAATTGCTAGCGGCTACCAGGTGGTTCGCAAGCTGCTCAAAGCGGAAAAGGAGTCTGGCTACCAGGTTGAAAAATTGCTGGAAATGGTGGGGTAAATTTTTAGCACGAACCTAGATTGTAGCAAAAACTCGTCATTGGAAGTTAGTCTGGGTGTTCATCCGGGCAGTCGAACCTTCCATTCTCTAGCCAGCTGCTGGCGAAAAACCTTGTCTGCCCTGAGCCCGGTTATGGGACTGACTACGTGGCGAAAATCCGAGATGGTTTGCGGTGCCAGGTCGTCTCCAGTTGCCAGGTGTGCAAGCCTGACAGCCTGCGCTGCGTAGGTAATCACGTTCCTGGGTTCAATGCGATCGAAATCTTCGAAAAACCACGCGCAAGAGGTAAATATTCTCTGACGTTCACGCTGGGACTCGAGCAATAAATGAACCTGGTGCAACTGCTCGCTGGTCAAGGTGTGGGAAGCCATTTCCTCGATCAGCGTGTGTGCATTAACCTGCCCCAGCATGACATGGATGTAGCGCTCCCGCAGCGTTCTTGGCTTGGAAATCAATGGGTAGGCAGTGTCGAAATATATGCTGTCAAGAGCGGTCGCCAGGCGATTCAGGGCATAACGCAGGTTTGATTTCCAGCGCCCATCCAAGGGTGTACAGGCGCATTCCCCGGTCCACCTCGAGACTCCATGGTGACAGGACCAGGATGTGCGTTCACGGATGCGGATTGTTTTTCTCACAAGGTGTGTTTGCAGCCATAATCCTGGATATGTACTTTGCAGTCCTGCTGTAGAGCTGGCACCATTCAGCAGGTGGGATAAGAATTTCTCCCGGGCTGGCTGGTGGTGACCATACAGTTCCCCATCGGAAACAACCAGGATTATCTGGTCTCCTGAATTGACCCCTTTGTGAGACTTGAAGATCGGGGATAACTCCCCATCGATAAAGTGGTCGGCATTTGTTGTCGATTCAGGGGAAAAACTTATCCGGGTGCTCAAATCCCGGTGGTAGAAAAATACCACGATGCTCCGGCCACCAGGAAGCAGTACCCGGTAGGGTTCGGTTGGATCGATATCATCACTATCAGCCTGCCAGGGAGCCAGGATAGTGTATTCAATACCATGGGCTGCCAAGATCGAAAGCACTTCGTAATCGACGGCAGTCTCAGGCAACCACATGCCGCGCGGCGGGTGACCGAAACGGTGGGTAAAATCCGCGATTCCCCAGGTGGTTTGAATGATCTTGTCGGACGATATAGCAAGCGGGAGAATGGTATGGTTATATGCCTGGGCGATCGCATTCCCAACACCGAATTTCTGATAATTTTCCTGGTCCTGTCTCAGGATTTGATGGTATGTATGGGGATCTTTTTCCTGGATCCAGGAGAATAATGTCGGTCCAACATTGAAGCTGATCTTTGAATAATTACCTAAGCGCGCGTTCGGCAGGTAGCATTCATCGAGAATGCGATCATTCCAATTGTTGTATGGGGCTGCGCCGGGTTCCTGGGGAATTATGCCAGTTAAAGGGTCTTCGCGGGGTGGCTGGTAGAAGTGTCCGTGAATGCTGAAAGCTTTTGTCGGCATATTGAAGGCGTGATGTTCACGAAATTTTAATACAGGGTAGGATTATATCAGCTCTATTTATAGAACAAAGAAGAAATCCACAGTTTTCAGAGCTGAACGAGGGTTGTATCCGGTCATCCGAAAGAGGCTGTGGATTAATATCGAGTAAAATTATGCCAATCCCAGCGGGCGATATCCTGGAGGAGAAACCATGAAAACACGCGCAGTTATTATGGCTGGTGGTGAGGGTTCCCGCTTGGGTACCTTGACAGCCAAACGAACCAAACCTGCAGTCCCGTTTGCAGGTAAATACCGCATTATCGATTTCACACTTTCAAACTGTGTAAACTCGGGCTTGTTCGATGTCATGATCCTGGCCCAGTATCGACCGCATTCCCTGATTGAGCATATCGGTTCAGGTGGTCCCTGGGATCTGAACCGGGATTTCTCCGGTGGGGTGCGCATGTACTCACCATACAAGGCGCGTGGTTCATCCGATTGGTACTTAGGCACGGCGGATGCCGTCCAACAGAATTTTCGCTTCATCAAGCAAAATTATCCAGATTTTGTGCTGATCCTGTCAGGTGATCATATCTACGTCATGAATTATGATGCCCTGATCGCATTTCATATCGACCACCAGGCGGATGTCACAATATGCACAATAGAGGTACCGCTGGAGGAAGCCTCTCGCTTTGGTATCCTCACGGTTGATAAAAGTTATCGCGTGACAAATTTTGAGGAAAAGCCCCCTGAACCAGATTCGGACCTGGTGAATATGGGCGTCTACCTGTTTAATATCGATCTACTGGACAAGGTTTTATGGGAGGACCGGGGGGAAACGGGAAGTAGTCATGATTTTGGCAAGGACATCCTGCCTCGCCTGGTTGCCGAGGGATCCCGGGTGTTCGCCTTCCCCTATACTGGTTATTGGGTGGATGTTGGTACCGTGGGGTCTTACTGGAAAGCCCATATGGATTTACTGCTAGAAATGCCGCCGATTGATCTGAACGATCGCTCTTGGGTGATTCACACCCGCACAGAAGAACGACCGCCCGTGAGAATTTCATCCGGGGCAACCGTGCGTGACAGCATGATCGCCGATGGCTGCATGATCTCCCCAGGGACGACGGTCGAACGCAGCATACTTTCTCCTGGTGTGAGGGTTTTACCAGGCGCTGTGATAAGAGATTCAATCTTATTGACTGATGCGGTCATCCAGCAGGGTGCCAAAGTAGAACGAGCCATCGTCGATAAGCAGGTCGTCATCGGGGAGGATGCTGTGGTTGGGGCAATTGATCTATCCCCAGAGCCACGGATCACCATGGTAGGCAAGAACAGTGTTCTGCCGGCAAAAATAACTGTGGAGGCAGGTGCTGTGATAGCAACGGATGTTATCCCCTCCGACCTCTCCACGAACGTGGTACGTAGCGGCGACTATATCCAGACCAATAGGCTGGCTTATGAAGTTTGAGCGTTCATCAGGAATCCTCCTGCATCCAACCAGCCTGCCAGGCAAATTCGGTATTGGTGATCTTGGTCCCGAGGCGCACCGGTGGATTGATTTTTTAAGCCAGGCTGGTTGCCGGTTGTGGCAGGTGCTGCCTCTTGGCCCGACGGGATACGGTGATTCCCCCTACCAGAGCTTCTCAGCATTTGCTGGTAATCCCTACCTGATCAGCCCTGAGCTGCTTTTAAAAGATGGTCTTTTACACTCGAATGATTTGATTGAAATTCCGCGATTTCCGATCGATCGTGTAGATTTTGGTAAGCTGATTCCATGGAAAATCGGGTTGCTTGACCGGGCTTATATCCAGTTTCAACAGTCAGCACCACAAGAAATATCCATTGAGTTTGAAGCTTTTAAAGCAGAGCATAAATACTGGCTGGATGATTTTTGCCTGTTCATGGCGATCAAAGAGGCGCATGGCGGTGGCTCTTGGGTTAACTGGCCACAACCGTTACTGAAGCGGGAACCCGGAGCTATCCAAGAAGCAAGCGGTAAATACGCAACGGCTATCCAGCGCCAGGAATTCCGCCAATTTGTTTTCCACCGCCAGTGGGCTGCGATCCGCGAACACGCGCAGGAAACGAATCTGCTCCTCATCGGGGATATTCCCATTTTCGTGGCGCATGACAGCGCCGAAGTCTGGGCGCATCCTGAACTCTTCAACCTCGATCGGGATGGAAACCCGAAATTCGTGGCTGGTGTACCGCCGGATTATTTCTCTGAAACGGGCCAGCTTTGGGGAAATCCCTTATATCGCTGGGAAGTTCACCAGGCCGATGGCTATCGCTGGTGGTTAGAACGATTATCCACGGTGTTGGACCTCGTTGATATCGTGCGTCTTGATCACTTCCGTGGTTTTGCAGGTTATTGGGAAGTTCCTTTCGGTGAGATAACTGCCGTAAAGGGTCGCTGGGTGGATGGACCGGGTGTGGATTTCTTTTCCGCGGTCGCTCGGAAGTTTGGCGACCTACCGATCATTGCTGAAGATTTGGGAGTAATTACTCCTGATGTGGTTTTCATGCGGGACGAATTTAACCTGCCCGGGATGCGCATTATTCAATTTGCTTTTACCGGGGATCCCCGGGAGCCTTTCCTGCCGCACAACCATGAAAAACACGCTGTTGTCTACACGGGAACGCATGACAATGATACTGCCCGCGGCTGGTATGAAAGGGTACCAGAACGTGAAAAATCGTTCTACCGGCGTTATCTCAATCGTGATGGAAGCCGGGTGGCCTGGGACATGATCCGCGCCGCCTGGGGTTCTGTTGCTGTTTATGCCCTGGCACCGATGCAAGATTTCCTCAACCTGGGCAACGAGGCCCGCATGAATTACCCTGGAAACCCAAGCGGCAATTGGACCTGGCGGATGGTGGATTCAGCCTTGAGCGAGAGTCTGCAATCCGCAATACACGAGATTAACTTTCTTTATGATCGAGAAAATATACGGCCTGAAGAACAAAGTGAAGAACCTGGTATAAAAGCTGCAGAAAAACTTACTTTTTCCGACAGCTGAGTTTCCCCCACGCGAAGCTCTATTCAGTTTTTACAGTAAACAAACCTTTTCCCAATTGGTTCTAAAGACATTGTTATCGCAAAGAAAAAAACCTGAGAGCCTGGATGCTTCTCAGGTGATAACAGGAGTCTGTTTATTCTTCAGGCTCTTCGACAGTTGACGCACCTGGTTCCCAATCCGGGGCGGCACGTTGCAATTCTTTCGGTGATAAGCGGTTCGCTCTGCGGCAGTGGGGACAGTAAACGTTGTAATGGTTCAGATCTTCGTTCTGAATTTCATCCAATGCAGCGTATACGGTTTCTTTCCCGATGGCAAATGGGCGGTGACAATTCGTACATCGAATCTGCATAGCACGCTCCTTTCACGAATAAGTATACAACATGCAGGCGTATTGGAGTAGGTCGGTGGGTAAGTTATAATTTGCCCATGTCAAAATTCTATACACAAACGGGAGATGATGGGTACACAGGCAGGTTGGGAAAGGGGCGTTATCCAAAGCACCATATCCTGATCGAGACCGTGGGTTCAATTGATGAAGCCTCCGCTGCGTTGGGTTTTGCCAGATCACAGGTCCACACGCAACAGATCGGTGAGCTTATTTTGATGACCCAGAAGGATTTGTACCATATCATGGCCGAACTTTCTGCAACCCCTGAAAATGCTGAGAAATTTCGCATGGTAGATGCGGATCGTCTGGCCTGGTTAGAAGAAGAGATTGAGACCTATGGAAATGAAGTCGATATCCCTGCTGAATTCATTGTCCCTGGAGACTCTCAACCTGGAGCGGCTCTTGCGGTAGCACGAACGATTATCCGCCGATGTGAAAGAAGGGTGTCGCAGCTGCACGAAGCAGAGCCAGTTGGAAACCCAATCATCATCCCATATTTAAACCGGCTCTCATCGCTATGTTTTGTGCTGGAATTGATCGAAAACCAGAGTGCAGGTTCAACAAAAACCTCCCTGGCAAAAGATCGCTGACCACTGCTGGATTAAATAAAAAGAGCTTCCTTTAGATCACCTTCTAAAGGAAGCTCGGTTGATTTAAAATAGGCTTCTTAATTCCCTGCTTGGGCGAGTTCAGCCTCGACAGCTTCGGCAATTTGGGAAAATGATGGGACAAATCCGGGGGTGATCATGCGACCATTGACAAAAACGGATGGTGTGCCGGTAACGCCTGCCCCTTTACCTAGCTCAAAGTCATTATTGATTTCCTCTGCGTGCAGGTTTGCATCGAAACAAGGATTAAAAACTTCCATATCCAGGTCCAGTGCTTCGGCAAAAGCTACCAGGCGTTTGTCGCTGAATGCACCTTGATTCTCTCCATTCCAGTTGGCGAATAATATATCATGGTAATCCCAGAAGCGATTTTCATCTGCAGCGCACATGCTGGCATTCGCAGCTTGATCTGATTCATTGCGTGGGGCATTGTCATCCAGGAAAGGATAATGGCGGTATATGTAATACACCTCGCCAGTGGCAACATATGCATCTTTTACCTGGGGTGCGATTTGTTCCGCAAAGGTTTTGCAGGCGGGGCATTGAAAGTCTTCATAGACTTCGATAGTTACGGGGGCATCTGGATCTCCCATTGCCCGTCCGTCTGCCATTGGTCTTTCCACAGGTGTAATTGTCACGATATCGCCTGCCGGTATTAGCGAAGGGACTATGATGACTGCCGCGATAACAAGGGCAGCAACTACCACTCCCAAAACGATATACATTCGTTGTTTTTTCTGCTGCTGGCGGCGTTTCTCACGGACTACTTCACGCCGAGTTTGTTTTCCCTGTTTACTTGAAGAATCTTTTTTTGCCATTAAAACTCCCTAGAGATGCGGTTTACAATCCCCCGATTTTGCCATGTTCAGTTGAGTTTGTCTAGGGAAATATGAACCAAGATTAATAATTACTGTGTTTTTTTATCTGGTTGACTCCTTCCTGGAGGAGTTTTTATCGATAGTAAACTTACAAAAAGGATCCCCATTGGCAATGCAGGCGGTTTCCAGGCAGTCATATTCTCTGCCTGTTGCCCAGTTGACTGCCTCGCTGAGAAAACCAGCTTTATTGAAACAAACCGGTGTTGATGATTTGCGATCACAGCAAACATGGCAGTTTTGTTCTATGAGGGAGATTTGCCCACCCTTACTTTCAATCCAGGATTCATTCTTTGGGTAAATTTTCTGTTGGCTACTGTTAATCGATTCCAAAATCAGCCCAATCCTTCTTTCAGGTTTCCATAGCGCCATGGATTTCTGTGCGGTTGCCATCCAATTTTTTTCTTCACGCAGTACCTGGTGGAAGGTAGAACGACCGATTCGGATTAATATCCGTTCTCCCCTGCTTCCGTAGGTGGTTTCAATTCTTTCCAGGAGCTGCGCATAATCTTGTGCAGGAAAGACAAATTCCCCATTATCTGGGGGAAGATTGTTGAGATCGATTTCAAAATCGAGCTGTTTGATAATATCTCGATAGCTGACTTCCCCTATCACCTGCTGTATCGCGCTGAGGGTTAAACGCAGCTCGGAATTAACAATTTTTGGTTCGTTTGAATCTGGCATATCAATTCTTCTAGTCGGGAATACACGATGAGGAATCGTGTTATTCAACTGGCTTAAAATATTCCCTATTGTAATTGATTACGATGGCTGGTAAAGGTAGACAGGGTAGGTTTCACCGGTCCGAGAAAAGCCAGAACGCTCATAAAGCGCGATTGATGCAAGATTATCATCCTGCGTATTAACTGTGATGCGAAATGCCCCGCGTTGTTTGAATTGCATCATCAAATCACGTAGCATGGCATAACCGATACCCCGCCGCTGGTATCGTGGATGGGTCGCCAGACGAGCTAAATGTCCCCCCATATGCATGCCTGTGCTGATCTGATAGCCAACGATCTCTCCTTCGATCTCAGCAACGGTGGCGATCGCAGCCTGCCGGAAAGCATATTCCAGTGATAAGCGAGAATTATGCCAGATAGAACCAAAGGCTAACTGATCGAGTTTTTCCACCTGGTAAAGGTCATCCATACTCATCGGTCTCAGGAGGATTTCCGGTGATGGTTGCGGATCCGGGATCACACCGCTGTCCCAGATGAGCATGATCACATTGGTTGCACTCCGGAACTGGCTCTTTTCGAGCACCACTTGAAACCAATCCTGCAATGGAATGGCAGCTACCTGCAGATTGGCATTTGGTTTAAGTAATTCATAAGCCTGTGACCAGAGCTGTTTCCAATAAGACAGCAAATACTGATCATCATCTGCGACGAACAGGCGGATCCAAACGATCGACTCCGGGTCGGGTGGACAGGCAAGAGCTGCGACAATTTGTTGTTCTTGTTCCAATATCAGGAATGGTTGGGTGCTGATCCACTCTAACGGAGGGCGCCAATCGAGATGTCTGTGAACGAGGGTTCCAAAATGAATTAAATTAGCTAATTCCTGTTTGTCTTCACTCGTTGCTTGCCGGATGGATGATTTCGTCCTGGTTATCATACCCGATCGATGGAATTTCACGGTAGGCGGTTGAAGTAGCTGAATGGGGATTGGAGCAGCTTCTTGACCAGTTTCTGCTTAAGACTTGGTTTCTCAATTTCCTCCAAACCTGCCTGCATGGTAACCAGGGCATCCATCTGCTGACCCTGGCGGAGCTGCACCGCGGACAAAGATTGCATTACGGCCGGGCGCAACTCATGGTCACCGATCTCCTTTAGTAAATCAGATGATTCCTGGTATGCCCTGGCCGCAGATTCGAGCTGGTTGAGTGCTTCGTATGCTGCGGCCTGGTTACCCAGTGCCATCGCCTGTTTGCGAATTTCTGCAGCATCCGCAAAGACTTGATCTGTACCAAGTGCTGCCTCCAGTGCATCCTGGGGTTGATTTCCCTGCAGGTAAGCCACGCTGGCATTATTTTGCATCTCAGCAGCTGGTACTTCCTCCCCGCTGATCTTGTAACCATCAGCAGCAGCAATGTAGGATTGTGCCGCGCTCAGGTATTCTTTCGATTTGTATGCGCGTTCAGCTTCCTTGGATAGTTGTTCAGGTGTTATAGCCTCGCCCATATTTTTTATCCTGAAATCATTATAGTGTGATCTCCAGCAATCCTTCAGCCACTGCTCGCAGTTTATCCACTGACATCTCGCTCAAACGTTGCGAAATCTCCAGGTAAGGGCGGTTGATAGGTTTGCTGATGAAATCCTGCAGTTCCGGTGATAGGTCATCGAAATGCTGCATAGCCCTTTGCTGCTTGATCCAGGTACCTATCGGTCCGCGATTATCTTGAAAATCCTTGATCGTTGTATTGAGATTATTCACCAACAGCTCGAGTTCAGGAAGTGGGATCGGTTCAGCACCGAGCTCGTAGTTGTTCAATTGATCTTCGTCGATATTTACCGATTCGGCTAACTCAAGGCTCGTCATTCCGGATTCAAGGCGTGCCTTTCTCAGGCTGGCACCGATCACACGATTGCGCAGGCGCATCAAGCGCTCTTTTTCGTGAACCTGAGGTTCCTTCTGAAGAGCATCAGCCACCTCGCGACCCCAAAAATAATCCAATGGAATTTTCAGGTAGTACGCCAGCGCTTCCAACTCCGGCAGCGAAGGAGATTCTTCACCACGCTCGTAATTCTCCATTCGTTCATTCGAGGTATTAATTGCATCGGCGCAGTCCTCAATTGATTTTTCTCTTGAAGCACGCGCGCTTTGAATTAATACGCCCAGTTTCTTTGAACGAAGGGCAGCAGCAATTGGACGATTATCCATAAACTTCTCCCTGATCGATTATTGAAGTGGGGGCATGGTATACCCCATTCCAGAGCGTGTGACGATGTGTTGCGGATTACGAGGATCGTCTTCCAGCTTCTGGCGTAGACGGGAAATGCTGACCCACAAGATCTCCTTGTCCTCGCGATACTCCGGTCCCCAGACATTGACCAGCAAATCTTCGGAAGTCAATATATTACCTTGATTGTGAACGAACTGCAACAGCAGACGGTATTCGGTCGCGGAAAGGAACACCATATCATCATCTTTGTAGACCTCTGCCCGGGCAAGATCGATACGCAAATTTCCGTGGGTGAAGATCGACTGTTCATATGTGCTGCCCGTAACCTGGGCCCGTCGTAGAACCGCACGCACCCTGGCCAGGACTTCCGTGGCTGAGAAAGGTTTGACGATGTAATCATCGGCTCCAACATCCAGTCCGCGCACCCGGTCTTGTTCTTCGCCTTTTGCTGTGACCATGATGATCGGGATCGATGAGAACTCACGAATCCTTTCGCAGGCACCAAAGCCATCCAATCCTGGCATCATCACATCTAACAAGACCAGGTCAGGTTGGGTATCGGCAACCATTTCCACCGCACTCTGACCATCATAAGCCTTGGTTACATCGTAACCTTCGGAAATCAGATTGGCTTCCATCAAGCGGACATAGCGGGGTTCATCATCAACGACCAGTATTCTTTTGACCATGTTATAGCCTCCTTAATTCAAGATGCTGGATTGTCCTCACCGCTCCTCTTATTCAGTATCGGGAGGTAGATATGAAATGTTGTTCCTTCACCAAGTTTTGAGACCGCGGTGATCTCCCCCTGGTGAGCATTGATGATCTGGCGGCAAATAAATAAACCCAAACCGGTTCCTCGCACGGATTTATTGCGGGATGGAACGCGGTAGAAGCGGGTGAAAATATTCGGCAGATCTTCAGTGGGGATTCCAGGACCTCGATCGCTGAACTCAATATGCGCATGCTCATCCTGGGTGTCTAGGGTGATGCTGATGGGTGAATCTGGGGCATATTTTAAAGCATTGCTGATTAAATTATCAAAGACCTGCGCCAATCGTGTTGGATCCGCTTCAATCTTGAGTGGCGAAGTAATCAGGTTTACCTCCACTTCCAGGTCTTCATAAAATGAACCTGCCCTCAGTTTTAAGTCTTTGAGCATCGTATCGATACGCATGGGCTGAAATTCCATGCGCAGCGTGCCAGATTGCAGGCGGGAAGAATCAAGCAGATTATCAATCAATTCCCTCAGCCGGTCTGTTTCTTCATCGATGATGGTTAAAAATTCGCGCCTGGTATCGTCATCCCAATTTGCGTCTTCACGCAGCAGGGAGGTTGCATATCCTTTGATGAAGCCCAGCGGAGTGCGTAGCTCATGGGAAACCGTTGCCACGAAATCATCCTGCAAGCGCTCCAGCTGCCTTTCTGCCTCAAGCCGGGAGAGCTGTGTAACCAGGTTGCCATGCTCGTAGAGCTGGGCAATATGACCTGCAATATATTCCGCAAGGTGGGTATGATCCGGGGTAAATTGAGGGCCTCCATAGCGTACGAACACCAGCGCGCCGGTATTCTGGTCTCCAGAGATCAATGGCAGCCCAAGGAAATAGCGATCCTTCATGCGATCCTTGGTGAAATCCCCGGTGATTTCCTGACGTACTACGATCTGGTTCGAGGAAAGAACTTCCTTGGCGATCGGTTCTCCCCAGGCAAGGTCAGTTTCTGAGTTGCGCCCACGACCGATCGCACGTGCGTAGGATGGCTCTATGCTTTCTGATTGGTTGTGCACGTAAAGCACAACATTGTCAAAGATGAAGACGGTGCGGGCGATGCCTATTATCTCATCCAGGCTGGCATCCAACTCTGAGGCGCGCGTCACAACCCTGCTGATGGCATAAATTGCATCCAGCTCCTGGGCGTTCAGGTTTTCTGCTTCGCGAATTTTATCAGTCATCGAAATTATCTGCAGCAGGGAAGGAGAACTTGAAGCAAGTGCCTTCTCCTTGGTGAGAAGTAACCTTGATAGGTGCTTTGTGGGCTTTGAGGATCTTGTGCACCATCGCTAATCCCAATCCAGTACCAGGATAGCGCCGGGTTACAGAGCTATCCAGCTGGTGGAAAGGTTCGAAGATCTCCGGAAGTCGATCTTTAGGGATTCCAATGCCATTGTCACGCACTGAAAATTCGACCCTCCCATCGCTTCCAACCACCTCGAGGCGCACTTCACCGCCGGAAGGTGTAAATTTGATGGCATTATCCAGCAGGTGACTGATCACCCAGGCGATTTTATCCGCATCCACATAGATTACTGGCAGGGATTCCTGGAGATTGATTAGCAGCTTGATGCCCTTCGATTCAGCTTTGCGCAGGTCCTGCTCCTGGTAAGTTCCGATCAGCTTGGGAATTTCTAGTGGTTGTAAATTTAATTCGAGCTCATCTTTTACCGCCAGGGAGAACTGGAGCAAATCATTGATCAGTTGTTCGAGGCGATCTTCTGAGCGTTGCAGGACGCGAAGGGCATCCTGCTGGGCAGGTGTCAATGGACCCAGGCTATGGTCAGCCAGAATATCCAGGTAACCCTTGATGTGGGTTAACGGTGTGCGCAGCTCGTGCGATATATTTGATATAAAATTTGATTTCAACTGGTTTAATTCGGTAAGCTTTGCCAGTGCATTTTGTAAATCTTCTGTGCGTTCGGCAACTTTTAGCTCTAAATGTTGATTTGCCCTTTCCAGCTTGTTCTGTAGTTCAAAGATCTGGATCGTCACGACTTCATCGATCGACCGCTGGTCGACAAACCCCAATTCAATCAGTGCCTGTCCAATCAAGCATTGTGAGCCGTTGCGGATTTTCTGTTGCTGGTAATCCAGGGCAGAAGCCAGATCTTCCGGCAGTAACAGACCACGTTCGATTAATAAATCGCCCAAGCGGGGGACGAGTGTTTCAGGGGCAATGCGGAAATCCATAAAATGCACCCGGGCTGGAAATGCAGATTTGGTCGAGTCTTTCATGGCGTTTCGTTCAACCACCTGAGTCGTCATGCTGGTTATCCGAACAAAAATGTAATTTGATAACCGAGCGTATTGAACCTATGCCGGTCGTAATCCGCGGCTCGACCTGACTAATAATATCTCTGATTTCCCAAGGTTGCAAGAATTAAACCAATCACTTGTAAAGTCGTTGTAAGGTTGTGTTGATTATTTTTGTTGCATAATCTATCCAGCAGCATGTAGGGCAGAAGAAGGAGAATCTCGTGCATCACAACATTTCTAGGTGCTTTTATGAAGGAGGCAAATAGTGGCGTCCAGTGTCCTGGTTATTGACAACGATATTGCTCTCACAGAATTACTCAAGGCTAGGCTGGAGCCGCAGGTTTTTACCGTACACACGGCACACGCAGTAGATGAGGGGATAAATGCCGTTCACCGCGTAAATCCCGACGTAATCGTTCTTGACCTTTACTTGCCAGAAAAAGACGGTTCTCAGGTCTGCAAGGATATCCGTGCTTTTAGTGATACACCGATTTTAATCCTATCAGTGCTCAACAACCCGGAAGCAATTGCCCGTGCATTGGATGAAGGGGCGGATGATTACCTGATCAAACCTGTGCCAAGTGGCGTATTGATCGCGCATTTGAAAAAACTTATCCGCCGCAACAGCAAGGCCCAGGTCAGCCTGGATGCCTAGATAGAACTATGAGCTCAGCCATCCTGGATTAAGATTATAATTACTTTAATCTAGGAGGCGCCTCATGCAAACCTGTTCTCAATGTAACGCCCAATCACCAGATTCTGCATTGGAATGTGTCAACTGCAGCGCAAATTTGAAAGAGCTCTCGATGACTGCAGTTGCACGCAAGGAGTTCCAGGGTAATTCGCGGGTTAAGTTTGTGCGAATACTGGTATCGGATGATTCCTGCCCTGCCTGCCAGGCTCTGGAAGGCACCTACGAAAAAGATGCGGTTCCTACCTTGCCGGTAGAAGGGTGTTCGCATGAATCAGGCTGCCGGTGCTTTTACCAACCTTATCTGACGACAATCTTTCCCTGAACCCTAGGGATCACTCAATTCGCTTCCTGTTCGCTTTCCATCTCGCCCAAGAGGTGGTTGATATGCTCAAATGCCTGCCTTTGATTCAACACCTTCCCGGTCGCCTGCGCTTCTCTCAGTTCTTCAATCAATCTACCGATTAAGGGGCCTGGCTGTAAATTAAACTCATTCATCAGATCATTGCCATCGATCAATGGGGGTGGGAAGATCTGCTCTTCTTGGTGCTCCCACCATGCTTCCAGTAACTCTCGCACCACATCCACCTGGTGGTTCCAGACCTCCGGGGTTAAAGTGTGCCCGTAGGTACCCAGGGTATCCGCCAGGGATAGCAGGCAGATATCTACCCCTGCTGCATTGGTATCATGAAAGAAGCGGAATTTTGCCCTGCGTGATGGCAGGTCGCCAGATTGTGCCAGCCAGAGCGGGCGCATATGGTGGTGTACAATGGTCTGCAGTCGCTTGATTTCACTGTTGCTGAGATGCAGCTTAAGCGCTCTCTTGCTGATAATATTGGCTCCCTGCTCCTCGTGGTTGATGAACCTGGCCTGACCATCCTTTTCAATTTCCTGGCACTTTGGTTTTCCACTGTCGTGGTACAAAGCTGCAAGGATATTAAGTGCCCGGATAGTGCGGTATGGAACCAGGTTGTTATCAAGGTGATCAGCGAGCTGTTTTCGATATCGCCCCAACCGCTGTGTGAGCACACCCATGAATAGATTGGAAGTGGAATCCGGATCATAGGAGGTGCTGAGTACATTCCAGATAGAACGCAGAGACCTCACCACACTCAACGTGTGCTGCCAGGCATCATCGATATGAGGGGCCGATTGATTGATTTCTTTTAATTCGATCAGCTCAGGAAGTACAAACTCCAGCCCCCCCAATGAGTCCAGCACCTCGATGGCAGCGGCGGGTTTTTTACTTTCCAGCAGTTTAAACAGCTCGTCCCTGATTCGTTCTGCCGAGGAGTTATTAATCATGCTGGCAGATGCTTTCATCTGCTGCTTGGTTTCTTTTTCTGCGCGTAAATCGTAATTGATGGAGAAGCGAATGCCCCGCAACACACGAATTGGGTCGCTGGAGATCGCCGTGGGTGAACAGGCACGCAGGCGCTTGGCGAGCATATCCTGCACCCCACCCAGCGGATCATGAATGGGGTAGGGCGGAAAAATTCCCACCGCAACAGCGTTGATGGTGAAATCACGTAGCAAGAGGTCAGTTTCCAGGTCTCGGCCTTGGAAGGGTGTAAAATCCATCCCCAACGTCTGGCTGCCAGCCTGGGGTATCATGGCACGGCCATAATCTCGCTCTCCGTCAAGAACATAAAAGGCACCACCGAAATGATCAGCGACTTTCCTGGCTTGTTTGATTGCATTATTCTGTAGGATGAAATCCAATTCCGTCACCTGACGCTTGAGCAGGGCATCCCGAACAGCGCCACCAACGACATATACGGGAGTATCCGGGGGGAAAAGGCTGGCTAGCTCCTCCAGGATAGGATGGATTTTCAAGGGTGGGGTGGGGGGTACGTATGAAATTTGGGGTACTTCCTTGTATCTAGAAGACTGGGCTGCGCGCAGGGCTTGGGTTGGTGTACCTCCCTGGCCAATGATCTGATCACCGATTGAGGCGATCCACCTGCCAGCGTACGCTGAATAGTCTTGTTGCTGAACAGGGGGGTCCAGCTCCTTCATGCTGAATATTACTCTGGAGGTTGGTATTTTTCAGGGTTGACGGTTCCAATGAAGGATAAATTCCGATAGTACTCGTCGAGATCAAGACCGTAACCAAATACGAACTTGTTGGGTATGGTAAACCCACGGTAGTCGATCGGTACTTCCACTTCCCGGCGTTCTGCTTTGTCGAGCAGCGTGCACACTTTCAAGCTACGCGGGCGGCGAGTTGCCAGCATTTCCAGGACCGATGCGATCGTATAACCGCTGTCAACGATATCTTCTACGAGCAACACGTCCCGATCGTGGATATCTTCCTTTAGATCCAGTGCGATGCGTACTTGTCCTGTAGATTGGCGGGCACCGGAACCATAGGAAGATACGGCCATGAAATCGATTGTATGGGGCAGGTCAACCTGGCGCATCAGGTCTGCCAGGAACAGCACGCCTCCACGCAAGATGCAGATCATGTGCAGATTTTTTCCCAGGTAATCACCGGTAATCTGCTTCCCCAACTCGGAAATTCTGGCCTGCAGATCTTCGGTTGTTATCAGGATTTCTTCGAGAAAAATACGGTAATCTTGCATTTTCAATCCCTCGGCACTTCGTGATGTTCTCTGCAGCGAGCTTCATACATCTCGGAGGCACCAATCACCACCACTGGATCATTGTAGTGAGCGGGTTTTCCATTTAACAAGCGCTGGGTACGGGAGGCCTCCTCCTGGCAGACCATGCAAATTGCATGCACCTTATCGACGATTTCGGCCTGTGCCATGAGGGTTGGCATCGGTCCAAATGGTTCTCCACGAAAATCCGTATCCAGTCCGGCGACGATCACCCGTTTGCCACCATCCGCCAGGTTTTGGATGATGGGGATGATCTCAGCATCAAAGAATTGCGCTTCATCGATCGCGACGACGGTTGTGTCCTCATCCAGCATATCCAGGAGTTGATCGGATGATTGGATCGGTAGCGCATCGAAATCATTGCCTGCATGGGAAGTGACTTTCGTTTCTGCAAAACGATTATCGATCGCCGGTTTGAAAACCTGGACTTTTTGTTTCGCGATGGTCGCCCTGCGTAAGCGGCGGATCAGCTCATCAGTCTTCCCGCTGAACATCGAACCAACGATAACTTCAACTATGCCAGAATGGTGTCTCATGGATTAACTCAACCCTCCTCAAAGAAAAATATAAATATTTTGTGTTTCGTATGTACCAGGCCAGATTGGGATAGCGAATTAAGGTATGGATGCAAAGTAATTTTCCGGGTTCTTTCGCGGTACTTTGGATTTTACCATAACCGGTTATCGCTGCTTTTATGACCTGAAAAAAAAAGCGGATGCAGCAATGCATCCGCTTAATTCTTGATCGTGGGTAATGACTATACCTGGATTTCCTGTGCAGCCTCTGGTAACTGGTAGCCGAATTGACGTAAACGTTTTTTCAGATCGGCCAAAGATTTGCGACCAAAACCCTCAATTGCCAGTAAGGATGCCTCACCGGTTTCAAGCATTTCTAACACCTGACCAACCTTGGTGATATCTGCTTTTGCCAGGGAATCAGTTGCCCTTTTGCCAAGCTCGAGTTCAGCAATGGGTCTCTCAGGGGAAACCTTCTCGGCTTCACGGGCTTCTATTTCATCGATGTAATCCTGGCGAGCCTGCAGTTTCTTGTAGAAGCGGTCTACCTGGCCTTCGGTGTCAACAATGCGTTGTTCGCCGGTAAAAAATGGATGGCAGCTCGAACACACATCTGTGTGAATCTCTTTCATCGTAGAACCGGTTCTCCAGGTATTGCCACAGGCGCAAACAACCAGGGCGTCCGGGTAGTAAGTAGGATGAGTTTCTTCTTTCATGATTTCAAATTTCCTTCAAAGTCGTTAAATACCAATAGAAATTACTGGGAATGGCTAGGGATCAGTTATTAGTTCTCTGAAAAGACACTAACCCGCTTGCGGCCGTCCTTGATGGTTTCATAGACCACGACACCATCAGATTTGGCGAAAAGGGTGTGGTCTCTACCCAGGCCAACATTGCGTCCTGGTTTAATTTTTGTGCCACGCTGGCGAACCAGGATGTAGCCCGAGAGCACCTGCTCACCGCCAAACACTTTCACTCCGAGTCGTTTTGACTGGCTATCTCGTCCGTTGCGGCTTGAACCGCCACCTTTCTTATGCGCCATCTTTTCCTCCAGATTTCTCTTCAATCGCACCAATTCGCAGACGAGTATATTTCTGGCGGTGACCAGTCTTTACCCGGTAGCGTTCTCTTGGCTTATATTTGAAAACAACGATCTT
>Ga0209536_100004911_pt1 | contig 21019 bp, 13 predicted proteins | sample DeeMarSeWOR28_12_FD_187461 | JGI IMG/M metagenome (GOLD analysis project Ga0209536, IMG submission 187461) | Marine sediment microbial communities from White Oak River estuary, North Carolina - WOR-2-8_12 (SPAdes) (version 2) | ecosystem: Environmental > Aquatic > Marine > Intertidal zone >... | reverse complement strand
TAGCGCTCTTCCGGGGAGCCCTGGTTGGCGCAGAAAAAACTGTCGTATTTGCCGGCAAAGGCGTTGCCGAAGCTGTCTTCGAGCAGTGAACTGGAGCGGACGATGATCGGGTATTGGCCATAGTAGTCGAGCATGCTCTGAAGTTCGTCGCGCAAAGGCTCGGGAAAGACTCCGCTGAGCATCTTTTCGTGGAGCTCGGACCCTGCGGTAAAGTAATGCTCGGGAGCCTTCTGCGCCGCATACAGTTCCCACCAGCCGTTGTTCACGATGTACGAATAATAGACGTTCGAGCCGACGAAGAAAGAGTCGTGCTGTTCCAGGAGGCTGCTCCAGTCAAAATCCGGCTGTGCCTCGAGAATCCGGCGCGAGAGCAGCATGCCGACGGCCTTGCCGCCAATAAACCCGGTGCCGATCATGCGGCTCTTGAACGTCAGCAGGTCTTCAAGGGAAAAATACCGGCTGGCGAGCTCGAGGATATTGTCCTCCAGGCCGATGAGATGAGGACCACGAATCGAGATATGACGAGAGGGACGCTCCTCGCGCCCACCGTGACGAACAGCATGTAGAACAGGCAGGCGCACACGCCGGCGATCAGATAGAAGAAGAAGAAGCCGACCCGGCCGAGCTTGTCCTCCACGTTGTCCCCCGCGATCCACAGGAAGACCATGTTCCCGAGGATGTGGAGGAAGTCCCCGTGCAGGAAGGTGGAGGTGACGAGCGTGTACCACTCGACGTCGCCCGGGACGAAGCCGTACTTGCGGCTGACGATCGCCGGGAGATAGCCGAACTTGTTGACCAGGACGAAGACGACGAGGTTGACGGAGATGATGCCGTAGGTCACGAAGGGAGTGCGTGACGAGGGATTGTCGTCTCCGATGGGGAAGAACATCAGTCCTCCCGGCTGATCCTCCTGACCTCCTCAACGACCATGTCGCCGATCTCGTCCGTGCCGTGAACCCCGGCGGTATGCTCTTCACCTTCAGTTGCACGGGGCTCGTTTCCGCCGAGGAGTTCGAGTACCAGATCAAGGACGCCGCGCGCAAGGCGGGGCGGTCCGCCCGTATCCTGCGCCGCACGCTGCAGCCGCCCGATCACCCCATCGCCCCCCTGACCACCGTTCGGATTCCCGGGTGGATCCGGGGGGTACACGATCACGGCCAGCCGGTTTTTACCCTCCCTGGAAAGCCAGGTGGTGACATTGTAGGTTTGCCTTAAAAACATACCCTGATGCAGGTCCTGATTCAGCCGATGACCGTTGAGGTAGACTTCGCAACTGTAGTTAACACCCCGGAGGTGAATCCAGACCTGTTCATAATTCGACGGAATTTCTTCCTCAAAATCGTTGATAAACCAATACGTGTAATACAAATTCCCTGAATCAAAAATATCCGGGATCGACTCGTTATTCATTCCATAAAATGGATCCGGAACCAGTTGGTTATTCAGCAGGGTGGTCAGCACAGTTCCCGGCACGGTGGCAGGCAACCAATCATTGGTTGGAAAGGAAAGCAGGGAAATTTCACTGCCGGGTGCATTCAGGGATTTAATATTTTTACATTTCCATCCTGAATTAAGTTCGGTAAAAGACTGCGCATGGGAAAAACCGGGGCCATACCTGCAGAATATAATTAACAATACGATAACGGAAATAAATCTTTGAAATGTCATTAGCATGAAACTTTAAGAAATGCTGCGATTCAAAATATGAATAAATTTGAAATCTTTTGCATAAATTAAGATCTTTTATTGAGTATCAGGATTTGATTCAAATTTCATGAAAATCCCGGAAGCTGTTGTTTTTAATAAATCATCCCGTATTCTTTCCATTGATATTTTCAGAGGCTTAACCATCCTGGTGATGATTTTTGTGAATGACGTAGCTGGAGTCAAGGGATTGCCCTGGTGGACGTACCATATCCCACCGGGGCAGCAGGGATTGACCTATGTGGATGTAGTTTTCCCGGCTTTTCTGTTTATCGTAGGAATGGCCATACCACTGGCGATCGAAAAAAGAAGATCCAGGGGAGATTCAATTCAAAAATTATTCTATCACATTACTGTTCGTTCTTTAAGTCTCGTAGCGATCGGACTTCTCATCATGAACGGAAGGGATATGGATCCCGGGGCGACAGGAATTAGTTATACCACATGGAATGTACTTATGTTTGTTGGGGTAATATTACTCTGGAATCGATATCCGGACGTTGAAGGAATCAGAAAAATCTTGTTTAATTTATTTAAATGGACCGGCTTGGGATTGCTTCTTTTCCTTCTTGTTATATACAGAAGGAAAGTAGATGGGGAAATTTTATGGATTAACGAAACCAATTGGTCTATACTTGGCGGAATTGGTTGGGCGTACCTTTCCGTGTGTATTTTATTTCTCCTGTTGAAGGGAAAATTCCCGGCCCTTGTATTTTCACTTTTCTTTCTTGTTTTTCTGAATGTGGCCACAAAAATGCATTGGGTAAATTTCATACGGGATATCCCGAGAATATTCTGGCCTTTTGGGTCCGGATCCCTTGCTACAATTACTCTCGCCGGACTTTTGCTGTCGCTTGTTTTTATGCGGGATGATTTAGCCCGCAACCTGAGACAACGAATTATAGGGGGAAGTGTATTTACCTTGATCCTGCTTTTGTCGGGTTGGCTCCTGATGCCTTTAGGACTGGCGAAAATCGGAAGTACGCCCAGCTATACATTATTCAGCTCAGCCATTTGCGTTATGTTATTTATGATTCTTTATTACATCGTAGACAGAAAGGGTGTATCAGGCTGGGCTTCCTTTGTAAAACCCGCAGGATCTAATCCCTTGTTGACTTATATTCTTCCCGATATCTACTATGCCATTCTGGGTCTCTCACACGCTGGTCTGATTGGTGATGAGGGATGGCCCGGCGTTATAAGAGCCTTTGTGTTTACTGCATTTATTCTGGGCATTTCCGCACTATTTACCCGGATGAAGATCCGACTTCAGCTGTAATACATTCGTTCCGCCTGTTTTAGAAAGTGGAATACCCTTATCTAATTTTGATTTTATAAAAAAATAACGGTTTTAATATGGCAGGGCAGAATTTTATTTTTCTGTAATTTTGTTGAACCTCGTATTCCTTATTTTAACCTGAGGGAGGAAGGTGAATAGACGGCATGCATTTTAAGGTTATTTTTATTTATTTTATCATCTGATGAATATTAAATCGTATCGTTGGATACTAGTTATTTCCGCACTGATGAGCGTTTTCCTCATGGGTGGTTGTGATATAAGAAGAAATGATAAAAAAACCGACGATGCCGGGGAGCAAGCTGCCGTTGATAGTTCCGAAATTATTAGATCCAGAGCCGTACTCCGAAGCCGAACGCTGGGATTGGCTTATCTTGAGGAAAATAAGCTGGAGGAAGCAGAAGCTGAATTTAAAAAATTAATTGAACTGGCACCTGCTGAAGCGCTGGGTTATGCAAATTTAGGAATTGTTTACATGCGCATGGGTAAATATAAGGAGGCCGAAGAGCAGCTTAAAATAGCCATCGAGATCAATCCGGATGATCCGGATATCCGGTTCAACCTCGCGAAAGTATATGATCTCTCGGACCAGGAGGATGCATCCAGAAAAGAATTGGAGAAATCGATGGAAATCGCTCCTGATCATGTGCAAACCTTATATGGATTAGCGGAATCCTATCAGAATCAGTCAGACACATATTCGATCAGCCAATGGGAGAAATATCTGAGGAAAATTGTTGAGACAACACCAACCAACCTGGTAGCCAGACTCTACCTGATCGAAGTGCTTATTCGGAATGGGGATGCCGATCAAGCTTTGAAAAACCTGGAAGAGATCCAGCGGATTTCTCCGGCATTCCCCGATGAAGCGGAGGATTATTACCGTACGGCAGTAGATAACCTTCATTCGGGGCGTTTGACGGAGGCCTTGACTTCGGTAAGAATTTTTCATAATCTTCTTAAGCTCACCAATTCGTATCAGACCGACATTCAACAACTGAAAGGAACAAGTGCTTCCCGAGTAGGAACGCCTGTAATATCGTTCAGTGAATCCAAACCTGCGTTTCTGATGGAAGGAGAGTCCCTGTTGGATGCGATGCGGTTTACGGATGTGACTGCTTCGGCTGGATTGAATATATTGGCTGCTTTGAAGGCATATAAAGACGGGAATAATTATCAGACCATCCATCTGGCTGCAGGCGATATGGATCGCGACGGCGATGTAGATATTTATGCGTCGGGATATAATTCAATTGAGAAAAAATATTCTCATCATCTTTTGCGAAATAGTATGGGCAGATTTCAAGATATCTCTGCTTCAGCAGGAATCCAGCACCAGGGTGTTGAATATGAGGCAATTTTTGCGGATTATGACAATGATGGGTTCCTGGATATCTATATAACCATGGAAGGTGCCAATTTGCTTTATGCCAATATCAATGAGGGACTTTTCAGGGAAGTCGCCGTAAAAACAGGAGTTGACGATAAGGATGCGGGGAACCGCATATTATTTTTTGATATAGATCAGGAGGGCGATCTTGATCTGATACTTGGGAATCAACATTCAACAAAGGTATACCGGAATAACGGGGATAAGACATTTAGCGATGTGACCCGGAGTGTGGCATTTGGAGATGACCGGATTGGATGCAGGGACATTAATTTTGGAGATTTTGATGATGATGGCGATGTGGATCTTCTGATAGTCCGGGAAAATGGAGTCAGTCAGTTATATATCAATCTCAGGGACGGGAATTTTATGGATATGACTGAAAAAAGCGGCATATCAGATCCGGGAGTTTCTTATAAAGCCGAATCCGGCGATTATAATAATGATGGTTTTCTGGACTTTTTCATACTCATGGAAAATAAAACCTGCCAATTGTACCGGAATAACGGAGCAGGTTCATTTTCAGTGGATCCCGAGTCTGAGAAACTGATCACCGGGCTTGGCGGTATGTATGCCCGCGATGCGCTGTTTTTTGATTTTGACAATGATGGATTTCTGGATCTGGTGGTGGTTGGGGAACCTCAAACGGAGGAGGGAAAGGGAATTGTCCTCTTTCACAATAAGGGTAATGGCACCTATGAAGACGTATCCTCTTTATTGCCTGATGGTATCTTTGCGGGTAGCCAGGTAGAAGTGCTGGATTATAATGAAGATGGTGATATGGATATTCTCATTTCCGGAACGGATGGCGGAATATACTTGTTCAGAAACGACGGGGGGAATGCGAATCATCATCTGAAGATCCAATTGGTTGGTATCCGAACCGGAAGCGGGAAAAATAATTATTTCGGTATAGGTGCCAAAGTAGAATTAAGAGCAGGTGAATTATACCAGATGAAAACAGTTACTCAGCCCAATGTACATTTTGGTTTGGGATCCCAGGATAAAGTGGATGTCGTACGTATATTATGGACCAACGGGGTACCTCAGAATATTTTTTCTCCTGGAAGTGATCAGGATCTCATTGAGGAACAGGAGCTGAAAGGTTCCTGCCCTTTTCTTTATACCTGGAATGGGAAGAAGTATGAATTTCAAAAGGATATGATGTGGCGAAGTGCACTGGGGATGCCATTGGGTATTATGGGCGGTGACAATTTATATGCTTCTGCCAGTGCCTCCATTGAATATCTGAAGATCCCTTCAGAATCCCTTAAGGTCCATGATGGGAAATATAGCCTTCAGATAACTTCGGAACTCTGGGAAACGATTTACTTTGATAAATTGCGATTGATTGCGATTGATCATCCGGATTCGATGGATATCTACGTCGATGAAAGTCTCAGGAATCCTTCCTTGCCAGAAGAAACGTTATATTATGTATATAATAAGAAAAATCCTTTTTTGGTTAGCGACGGATCGGGTGCCGACCTGCGATCTTTGGTTTCACAAAAGGATAATCGGTATATTTCAAACCTGAAATCAGAAAAATATCAGGGAATTACCGAAATGCATGAACTGATTATTGAATTTGGAGGAATCGAAGAAACGGAAAATTTATTTTTATTCCTGAATGGATGGATCTTCCCAACGGATGCCAGCATCAATGTAGCTATTTCCCAGTCCGGTAAATGGAATGCTGTGCCACCTTATCTGCAGGTTGTAAATGAAAAAGGTAACTGGGAGACAGTTGTTGAAAATATCGGATTTCCAACGGGTAAGGACAAAACGGTGATCGTCAATCTGACCGGTAAGGTTCGGATGGATGATCCCAGAGTCCGTATTTGCACAAATATGGAGATCTATTGGGATTACATTTTTTATTCAGCGGTACAGGAAAATGGATCCGGAGACTTCCCGACCTTATCTCCCTGTTCAGCCGATCTGCATTTTCGTGGCTTTTCAGCGAAATACAGAAAGGGAGGACGATACGGACCCCACTGGTTTGAATATGAGGAAGTATCCAGGGGACCGCGATGGAGGGACCTTTCTGGATATTATACACGCTATGGGGAGGTTCTTACATTATTAGAGGAGGCGGATAATATGTATGTGATCATGAATGCTGGAGATGAAATTACCATTGAATTTGATGCCGGAAAACTTCCGGAACTTCCCCAGAGGTGGGTGAGGGATTTTTTGGTTTGCAGTGTGGGATGGGTGAAGGATGGCGACATGAATACAGCACATGGAAATACGGTAGAACCGCTACCGTATCATGGAATGTGTTCTTATCCCTATTCGAACAAGGATCGTTATCCCGAAACCGGCGAGTTACGGTCTTATTTTAAAAAGTACAATACAAGGAAAGTGACCAATGAGGAGTTTAGGACGGATATCAGAAAGGAAAAAGAATGATTTGAATAAGGATGGGATGATATACAGACAGAAAATATACGTTTTATTAACCTTTATTTTGGGATATTCCGGAATGCTGATTGCAAATCCACCGGTGGACAGGGAAACTGAAAAAATGTTTTCACTCCTGAGTCCTCAAAACACCCGGATATTCTTCAATAATATGTTGGTCGATAAGGAAGAACATAGCATTCTGCTTTACTCCAACTATTACGGGGGTGGAGGTGTAGGAATAGGGGATATAAATAATGATGGATTGCAGGATATATTTTTTGCTGGTAATCTGGTGGAAGATCGTCTGTATCTAAACAAAGGGAACATGGTATTCGAAGATATAAGCACCAGCGCCGGGATTCTTGATGACGGGGGATGGTCTTCGGGGGTTGTGATAGGGGATGTTAATAAGGATGGTTTTCAGGATATTTATGTTACAAGGGAATTATATGATGATAAACCGGAATTATGGGGCAATAAACTGTATATCAATAATGGCGATAATACCTTCACCGAAAAGGCCGAAGCATATGGTGTCAAAGACGACCAACGGACCAGGCATGCGGCTTTTATAGATTACGACAATGACGGAGACCTGGATCTGTTTTTATGTACCCAGCCACCAAATCCGGGTGTTTATTCTTCATTTTATCAAACTGAACTTCTTCTCGATATCTATACCTCCAGGCTGTATGAAAACCAGGGCGATTATTTTGTGGATGTCACAGAAAAAGCAGGTTTATTAAAACCTGGTTTTCCCAACAGTGTGACGGCCAGTGATCTGGATAATGATGGTTGGACGGACCTGTGGGTGGCGAATGATTATTGGGCAGGCGATTTCATTTATATGAATAATGGGGATGGGACCTTTACCGATAAAGTAGCCGAAAAAGTCCGACATGTGACCTATAGCAGCATGGGAATTGATGCCGCAGATATCAATAACGATGGATTATTGGATGTCATGGTACTGGACATGGTACCGGAAGATCATTTCCGGCGTCACAGCAATATGGGCGCCATGAGTACCCAGTCCTTCTGGGAAGTAGTAGAAGAGGGAGGATACTACCAGTATTTTACCAATACTCTTTATTTGAACAGAGGGAATGGTTTTTTTAGTGACATTGTGAATTTAGCCGGAATTGAATCTACCGACTGGAGTTGGACTACTTTGTTTGTCGATCTGGATAACGACGGCTGGAAGGATATCTTTATTGCGAATGGTTTGATGAGGGATATCCGGGACCTTGACGCGGCCACTGAATTTCCCCGGGTGATAGGAGCCGCTATTCAGCAGTACCTCGAAAAAAATCCAAATCCGGAGGAAATCAGTATCTGGGACATTGTCGGTATGCAAAAAGCCTTGGATATATCCCCATCCGTTAAACTTCGTAATTATGCCTATCAGAACAATGGAGACCTAACTTTTACGAATACTACGGAAAAATGGGGATTTGATGAAAGAACTTTTTCCAACGGTGGGGCATATGCAGATTTGGACAATGATGGAGATCTTGATCTCGTCATTAATAATGTCAATGATACGGCAATGGTTTACAGGAATAACACCAATAATTTAAATAAGAATCACTATCTACGAGTAAAACCCGTATCGGATGAAAATAAACGAACCATTCTGGGTACCAAGATCTGGATCGAGACCGATAACCATACCCAGTTTTTCGAGATCACAAGTGTCCGGGGGATGTATTCTACCAGCGAGCATATTGCCCATTTTGGATTGGGGAAAATCGAAAAAATTGACCGGTTGAGAGTGGTTTGGCCGGACGGCAGGGAAAATATTGAGAAAAATATAAAAGCGGATCAGGAATTGTCGGTTTATTACAGTAAGTCAAAACCGCATGAGTCCGGTTCGGAAAGTAAGGAAGAACCCCTCTTTGAATTGATTACTGATCAGACGGGAATTCAATATAAACACGAGGAGAATGAATTTGACGATTTTTCCAGGCAATTTCTGTTGCCTTATAAAATGTCGGAATTGGGGCCCTGTTTGGCTACAGGAGACGTAAACGGAGATGAAATGGAGGATTTTTTTATTGGAGGAGCGGCAGGTAAAGAAGGACAACTTTTCGTCCAGAAGACAAATGGTACCTTTGGCACAATGGAAAGCGAAAGTTTGTATAAAGATAAAATGCATGAGGATATGGATGCTGCCTTTTTTGACGCCGATCAGGATGGTGATCTAGACTTATATGTGGTCAGTGGAGGGAATGAGTTCAGGCCACGCTCGTCTTTATATCAGGACCGATTATATCTGAATGATGGATCGGGGAAATTTACAAAAGCTGAAGGCTGGTTGCCAAAAATGAATATTAGTGGTTCGAAAGTAATTCCGGAAGATTTCGACCGGGATGGGGATATCGATCTTTTTTTAGCCGGCCGGCATATTCCATGGTCCTATCCGGATCCCGAGTCAAGCAGTATCCTCGTAAACACAGGAAATAAATTCGAAAACCGGACCAAAGAAATAGCCAATGATTTAAATGGCATCGGAATGGTGAATGATGCCAAATGGGTTGATATTAACCAGGATGGGAGAGTAGACCTCGTATTGGTAGGTGAATGGATGCCCGTTATGTTTTTTCTGAATGAAGGAGATAAATTCAATAATGTAACAGCGGATTACGGGCTTGACGGGAAAACAGGCTGGTGGTTCAGCATCGAATCGGCTGATATGGACGGCGATGGCGATAATGACCTGATCGCCGGAAATTTTGGGGTCAATTCTAAATACCGTGGTACTGAGGAAGAGCCATTCGAAGTGTATTATTTTGATTTTGATAATAATGGATTGAAAGATATAGTTCTGGCTTATAATGAATCAGGAATTAAATTTCCCTACCGAAGGAAAAAAGACGCAGCGGTACAGGTTCCATTTATCGATGATAAGTTTCAGAACTATGTATCTTATGCGCGGTCGGATATATTTGATATATATGGTAAGGAAAATATCGACATGTCTCTTCATTTTGTGGCTAATACCTTTGAAAGTGTATATATTGAAAATAAGGGAAATGAAGGATTCGAATTTCATTCCCTGCCAGTTGAAGCGCAGCTTTCTTCAGTGAATGATATATTGATTGATGATTACAATAAGGATGGGTATCCGGATATCCTTTTGGCAGGAAATATGTATGGAACGGAGGTTAAAACGCCTAGAAACGATGCAGGCATTGGTCTGTTCCTGGCAGGAGATGGAAGTGGAAATTTCAAATCATACAGTTACCTTGAAAGTGGTTTTTTTGCACCCTACGATGTAAAAAGCCTGGCGGAGATCCGGGTGGATAATACAAAATTTATTCTCGTTGGATGCAATAATGATTTCTTGCGTATTTTCAAGGCTAACAGATCCAATGCCATATCGCAATATTGAACGGGCATTAATCACGCTGCAGCTTACGTTACACAAGGAATGACATAAATTTGAATAAGCAGGAGGTAAAATGAAAATTAATTTTATTCGTATTTTATTAGGCTATATAACAACGACAATCCTTTTTTCCTGCGCCGATGATAAAATAGAAGTTAATGATTATCTGGCAGAACCGGTATGCAAAACTTCATTTATTCCAAAAAATTTCGAATATCAGGTAGTCGGATTTTATCCTTATTATAAAAAGGACATTCTTCCTATTTCAGAAATACCCTGGGAGAAACTGACCCGGATCATCTATGCCTTTGCCATTCCTAACGCGGATGGAACGGTTAATACCCAATATTTAACAGGCATTACCCAACTTGTCGATGAGGCCCACAGGCATGGGGTTGAGGTGTATTTTTCGGTAGGTGGAGGAGGGAGCGGATCTGAAAATTTCCCGTTGATTGCCGCTAATCAAGAAGCCCAAAGGCGTTTCATTATGGAGATTAGACAATACCTGTTCGAATACTGTCTGGATGGAGTGGATATCGATTGGGAATATTGGAGTGGCAGTTCAACAAACACCATAAATTACGATGAAAGTGAGGCACTCGTTGAAATTTTAAAGATGATTAAACAGGAAATCGGTTCCTTTGATCTGGGCATATCTATCGATTTGTCTGCATCGGATTGGGGAGGTAAACATATTCTTGATGAAGTGGCTGAATTTGTTGATCATGTGCAGATAATGGCATATGATTTTTCTGGTCCATGGTCCGCACCGGGACCGCATTCGTCCTTTGAAGATGCCATTGGTTCCGGATCGGACAGGTATTCAACCGGGTTGGCATACTGGGTGAATTACCGGAATTGGTCGAAATTTAACATGCTGTTGGGAGTGCCGTTTTATGGCCGTGATTTTGATAATCAGCAGGGAGCCGGTATTGCCTATGCCGATATCATAAAACTGTATCCCGATTCATGGGAATTTGACCAGGTGGCAAATATCTATTACAATGGAATTCCTACCATAAGAAGGAAATCCCAATATGTGATGGATCATCAATACGCAGGTATCATGATCTGGGAAATTGCGCATGACCATCGGGCGGACAGTCTGAGTTTATTATATGCAATCGATCAGGTTTTGAATCCATAATGGAAAGTCCTCCGGTCATTTATCCTGTAAGGATAAATTGGATGAATGTGGAAAAATGGATTAATTAACGATGAAAAAGAAAAAGGAGAAAATCTTATTGCTGGCAGATTCATTAATTAACTTTCTGTTGGGAATCATGCTGCTTGCCTATTCGGATCCAATAGTTCATTTTTTAGGAATACCGGTAACTGAAGAAAGGTTTTATCCCAATATTTTAGGTGCCGTTTTGTTCGGAATAGGCATTGCGCTTCTTATTGAATATAAAAGAAAAGGTATATTTATTGGATTAGGATTAGGGGGTGCGATAAGTATCAATATGACAGGTGGAATGGTATTGTTATTCTGGTTGGTATTTGGAGATTTAGCCATTCCTGTTCAGGGTACAATTATTTTATGGATATTGGTTTTTATTCTAGTTGGCATCAGTGCCATGGAATTATTGGTTTTTTTAAAGAAACAATAAACTCAGATAGAAATTACTTCATAACTTTTATTCATGCCATCACTAAGGTTATGGCATCACCAATAGTCATGGCTTGAGTAATATTATTCCACCCTGAATTCCCACGAATTTGCTTCATCCTTTTGAACATGAATGGGATACATTCGGACCTTGCCGTCGTTCGTGGTCAGGGTAATTTTATAATTTCCAAAAAATCCACGGAATGATGCGTTTCCTTGAGCATCCAGTTTGTCCTTCAAATGGGTTTTCCAGGTTTCATTGATCAGCTTATCAAGCATTTCATACACGGGTTTGGGACGGTATTCTTCATCCACCAGGCCGCCGCCCGGTAACCAGATATTCCGATCGGAAAAACCCCACCAGTTGACGGAAACTACGGCTGGATGTCCGAAACATAATTTGACAAATAATTCGGTGAACTCGGCTTGTGCTTCCGGTGTCCACTTGCCTGTCCTCCAGCCTCCCGTTATATCGACGCCTGATGACTGGGGGTGAAATTCGGTGATGTGAATGGTAAAACCAAGTGAAGCATATAAGTCAAAAGTCTTCCAGGTTTCTTCCGGATTAAACCATTCCTGACGTGGTTCATGGGCTTGTATGCCGATACCGGAAAGCGGCGCCTTTCTATCTTTCAGTTCTTTCAGAAGTATTCGGTATCTTTCACGGACCTTGAGGTCGGCTATTGTCCGGTATTCATTAATTAGTAACGTAGCACCCGGATTGGCTCTATGAGCCCAATTTAAAGCATTTTCAACATAATCGGCTATCTGAGGTATCGGATCTTCCACCCCCCAATCATTGGGATCATCCATGTCGTTGATTTTATTACGCCAGGTTTTCACATTTACCGGTTCATTTACCACATCCCATAATTCAATTTTATCCTGAAAACCAGAAACAATGTTAATAACCCGATTTTTAAGTAACTCTTCGGTTTCTTCCACGTTGTATTTCCTTAGCCATTGCGGGGTGCCGGAACTGCAAGCCCATACCAGGGGATGTCCTTTTGTAGTAATCCCATTCAATTGACACCATTCAATGGTAGATATCATGGATTCCCAAGAGGGTCTTCCCTGGATGGATTCATACCCCGGCCAGTAAAATGGGAAGACAGCGAGGTTAAAAATACGCTTGAAGCGTTGTTTGAAAAGATCTTCCCGGTACGTGTTTTCATTCCGAATTAGATCGAAAATGATGCAGCCGAAAAGGAAGTCATGGTTTTGCTGAACGATTTCGATACGTGCGTTTTCCAGAATGTCTTTCTCGCCGATGAAATGAATACTTACGTCTCCCTTTCTATATTGTTCGATATTTTCATTTGCTTGCTTTAATAATCTGGTTTCGACATCTTCTACGTTCTGGGAAAAAACTACCCGGGGTAAAATTAAAAAACACGCCGAGAGGAAGTAGTAAATCATTCCTCCCTGTTTGAACTGAGTGAGATTTTTCATGAAGTATTGATTTTAAATATTAATGAATTCGATTAAATTGGATTTAATCACGAATAAACCGACTATAAATATTCTCAATTTGATCCTTGGCCATATTTTCTCTATGCAGAAGTATTTTATATTGCATTACGAGCGTTCCCCCTTTTGAAATTGATACCGGGGTTCTTCCTGGGAAAGCAGCGTTCTGCATACTTCCTTTATCTCTGAGAATCCAGCCCTGGAAAGGATCTGGCTTTCGTGGATTGCACATAATCGTAATGGCTGTTTGTTTGATACCCTCCGGATCGAAGGTCCCATGCATATCAATCCATCCACCAGCCTGAACAGCAGTCTCTTGTGGAATTACCTTTCCCTGGCTTGAATAGAACGTAAGATCTTCCGGCAATTTAGTCCGGATTGAAAATCCACTGTATCCCTTTATATCTTCTGATCCTCCGATCCGTGTACCCTCATACAGAGCGGTTAAGCGGATGTTAAAATCGATTTCTAATTGTTCCGGTTGGTAATTTTTACAGACGATAGTCGTTTCTTCACGAATCAAATTCACCGGTTCATTGATAGGTTCACCGGGTATGACGCCCTTCCAGTAGATCAACAGTTGTAGCACGGCTGAATCCGGAAAGACATTCGTGCTGGTTTTGGTTACAATCCAGCTTACGTCTTCACATGCCCAGGGATCACCCACTTTTTTATCTTTTATATATAATTGGTGCCATGCCCAGAAAATACCGCGATGATGCAGGTGATCTTCCGGAAAATCTTCGGTAAGAATTTCACCATTCACACCATAAAGTGGATGTATGTAATTGGCCCTCGGATACTGCCCGTTTAAAGATTTTGTCTTTTTCTGATAAAAAAATATGTTTTGATTATTATGTTTCAGTAATATTCCATTGTTTTTTTCATAAAACATGAAATCAGGGTTCTGGCAGGAGGCCATCTTCATGGATAACAGGATGCAGCTTAAAATAATAATCGCATGTAGATTTCTCATTTATTTATCTTGATTGATGATCAATTGTCTGAACTGACTCTTACCCAAAGCTGCAGGTCCAGGAGTAAGAAGCCCGGCATAAATCAGTAACTTTCAAAACATTCAGATCCATTTATTTACTTAACAAAGTAAAATATCAAAAAATCCGGAAATTCCTTTATCAATTCAAATTTGACTGGAATTGATAACGGTTCAGTTCGTTCAATAGCAGGATCGTAGCGCTTACCGCCTCCATCCAGTATTCCGTGGTTTGCCACCATTCCGGCAACAATACAGGTAAATCCTCATCAGAAGATCCAATCCCCGCCATTACGGCACCCTCTATTTTTGGTGTATGAGGTACAAACTCACTGGTTTTAAAAAATTCAGGCTGATTGTATCCGAGGCCTGTAACCGTGCTCGCGTTGAATGGATTGCATCCATAGATAAAGTCGAGTTGTTGTTGACCGATCCGGATGGCTTCGGGATGGTCAATCAACATCCCCCCACGAACCAGAGAGGCTCCTATATATCCGATTCTTGGATTGATTCCGTTCCACCATGCATTATCCTCATGGTTGACATAGCACCATCGGTAATAATAATCCCCGGCTTTACGACTTCCTCCCGGATCCTCCCTGTAAAGAGCCATCGGGACGATTCCATATGTACTTTTCCGGTCAAAGAATTGAATGAAAGAATCCACATAATTCCGGAAAGCATCCCGGGCTTTTTTATTTAATTCAGGATTTTTCATATATCGAATGGATTCCACCAGGGACCAGACCGGGAAATTAGGTGTGATCAGTTGATAGGATAAATTAGTTACGGGATAAAAAGTCTCACTTTCCCCGGACATGGCATTCAGGGATCCCATAAATCCGGACATGGGTTGATGGGATACATTTTGCGTCCGGAGCAACTTTTGCAGGTATTCTTCGGCCAGTTGAAGATAGGAATCCTTACCTGTTACTTCATTTAATTTCATTGAGGCGGTTAAGGCCGCTCCCAGTTCATGGATATTGGAAGGGGAACTATTATCCGTAATCCATCTGAAACATCTTTCAGCAGCCAATAGATAAGGATTGCCGGCATCCAGCTTTTCAGCCAACGAAATATTGCATTGTGAAATGACGAACATGTATTGGAAAACCGGAGCGTTTGGTTTGGTAACAATCCAACGGTCATCGGCGGTGCCGGGAATGTTATCAGTAAAACGGTTATTATCGCCATGTTCATATACATCGCCTCCTACCTGATCCATCAGGAAGCCGTCGGGTTCCTGCATGGCGTGGAAGTATTTATTACCCCAGGCAATCTCATCCCTGATCCTGAGGATCATATTTCTTTTTCCTCCGAAACTGGGAATTTCCTGTGATATCAAGGTTAGGTAAACTTCGCTGAGTGCCCATAATCCATTGATCGTCATTCCCCACTTTCGTAAATCGGCCGCATCGTGCCATCCTCCTGAAACATTCTGATGTCTGTCATTATCCAATCTCCGGCCATCGTCCAGATGTTGCCCTTTTTCCCAGCCGGAATTTGGATCACCACATCTTTGCAATAAAAACCAGTTAAGATGTACATCCAGATTCTTCATATACTGCAGGGAATGTATATTAAATGGAGAAGATACCTTGTCTCCGCATAAAATTATATATTGCCCGGGTTGCGTGATGGATGAAAAATCCCCGATTCCGATCCGGCCCCAGTCCCCTTCAAATTCCTTTATTTTCCCGGTATATACAACGATCATATCGGTTAAGTCAAGGACAGAAAATTCCTGGGAAGGTAAAAATTCAGCATTCCGGAACGATTTATAGGATGCAGGAAGAAAACCCGTATGATTCATAAGTAATTCCGTTGGATGATAATATAAGGTATACGAAGCTCTTGAATTTACATCCCTGAGCATTAATCGGGCATCCGCCCAATCCGCATGTGTATTTCTCGGACCATTAGGTCCATTCTCAACAATCAGTTCTAATTTATTTACGGACTCCAGCTTCACTTCAATCGGAATGGGTGCAGATGATGAATTCATCCATCCACTGGAAAAAAGGACTTTATCATCTCCTTTCACGATAAATCGAGCCGTGGGATTTTGAGTTGCCTGGCTTAAATGAAATGCCCTTTTAAATTTTTCCGCCGCGCGTGATGCTCCCGATGCTGATCGACTTGATATTTCGGAATCAATCCCAATAAATGCGGTTAAGTTTAATGCGTTCCCCTCCAAACTAATAAGAATATGGGAAGGAGCATGAACACCCAGACCTTTATCGAAAACCTTCCCATCAAGCGTGATTGGATTTTTTTCGTATGACAGATCTTTATTGGGAGGGCCAAATTCATTTGCAATAAAACCCACGGGAATATCACTGATAAAAATTGATTGAGCTGTTGCAGTATTAATCCCGCTAATACAATATGCGAGGAACGATAAAAAAAATATAGTATACTTAATATACATATGTTATTATTCCAAAGTTAATTCATGATAATATTTGATATAATACAGGAAGAATTAAAAAATATCATATTTATTCATCTGAATATTTTAGAAGGTCAAACCATCACATGGATTAAAGTTTAGGCCTCCTGTAATTAAAGATACGGAATACTTACCGGAGATTAAAAAATAATCTGTAAGGAATTAAGATTAAAAAGCTTTCTTACCGCTGGCGAAAAATCCATTAAACCCTAACAGATCCTGTTTTCCTGATTTGGCCTATACTTTTTTAATGACTATTATACCGTTATAGAATGCACATTTAGTGAATTGTTTCGGTAATTCGGTTTTATTTCTTTCACTTTTCCGGTCCCCTTTCACTTTTTGTTACCGGACCTGGTCTTTACCAGTTTGAATATATTTGAATTTCGATGTATCTTGGAGCCACCATTGGATGTTTTGGATTTTTTAATTTGAGCGAATTGAATAAATTTTTAAAAGAAATATAAAATGACTAATTCAGAGATCAAACTTCCGCAGGAATGGCCTGGTATCCATCATATAGATCAGGAAGAAATCGATGCGGTTACACATGTATTAAAAAACCAGTCTCCTTTCCGGTTTTATGGCCCTAAACCAACCTTCGAGGCGCGGCACTTTGAAGAAGAATTTGCTGCATACATCGGAATGAAATATTGTGTTGCAGTCTCGAACGGCACCACAGCACTTCAGGTAGCCTTATCTGCTTTGGAGGTGGGTCCTGGTGATGAGGTGATCATGCCGGGTTATTTCTGGGTATCCACTGCAGGTGCGGTAGTCAGGTTAGGTGCCATACCGGTATTGGTGGATGTGGACGATTCCATGAGCATCGATCCGGTGGATCTTGAAAAGAAAATATCCGAAAGGACCAAAGCGGTGATCGTGGTCCATATGGGAGGAGTGATCGGGCAGATCAGCAAAATTGTTGAGATATGCAAGGCCAGAAGAATACCCCTGCTGGAGGATTGTGCTCAGGCGGCTGGAACTTCCCAATTCGGAAAAATGGCAGGATCATTTGGAGATATGTCGATTTTTTCATTTCAGATTAACAAAAATATGACCTGTGGGGAAGGAGGTGCGGTGTTGACCAACAATACATTGTGGTACGAGAGGTCCTTTGGAATTCATGATACCGGATATATCAAGGATCCTGATGGGAATTTTGTATTGGATCGCCCTGAACTTCAGTTATGGGGAATTGGTTGCAGGATAAGTGACCTGGCTTCGGCCATGGCAAGAGTTCAACTGCGAAAATTACCCTCAATAATCAGCCGCATGAAACAGTTTAAACATGAACTGGTGAATATTATATCAAATTATAAGGGTATAAGAGCCAGACAGGTTGCAGATCCCGAAGGGGAATCGGGCGGATTTCTGAAAATGACCTTCGATAATCGTGAAACATCCCATAAATTTAAAGAACTTTTAATTAAATCCGGAATCCGTGTGGCTGATAAGGGATTTTATCCCATACACATGGAAGAATGGGGATTGCATATTTATTATAATCTTCCATCTCTCGTACACAAAAGGCCATCCATGGGATCGAGGTCAGTCTGGGAGTTAAGTGAAAACAGTTTTGCAAAAAACTATTCATACGGAAAAGGAACTCTTCCATACCTGGATTCCCTGATTGAACGAACAGTACTCTTCTGTATTGCTTCGAACCTGAATCAAGAACATAAAGAAGTGATCCGGCAGGCGTTTGTCAGATCCTGTGATCAGTTATTGGATAAAATATGATTAAAATTCATCCATTATTAACTAAAAAACATGAAATACATCCCTATTCACAAATGCTATATTTTCTTTTTTCTGGTCCTTATCCTGATTTATCCGGTATTTGGTCAAAAATCGTACAATAATCAACAAACCCAGGATCAGTCACCGGATTTTAAATGGCCGGAGGGAATACGAATGGCCCTGAGCCTGACCTTCGACGATGCAAGACCCAGCCAGGTGGACCTGGGTATCCCCCTGATGAATAAATATGCTGTAAAAGGTACTTTTTACGTATCTCCGTCCTGGATGATGGAAAGAATGGAAGGATGGAAGGAAGCATTGAAAAATGGACATGAGATTGGAAATCATACGCTTACCCATCCCTGTACGGGAAATTTTCCCTGGGCAAAGGAAAAGGCACTTGAATCCTTTTCACTCAGGGATATAGCCGGTGAAATTGAAGGTGCCAACCAGGCCATTTACGAATCGCTGGGGATCTATCCCGTCTCTTTTGCTTATCCATGTGGTCAGAAGTTTATCGGACGGGGCAGCAGCCTGAGAAGTTATATTCCGCTTGTATATGATCTCTTCTTAACCGGGCGGGGATGGCTTGATGAAGGGCCTAATGATCCGGTATATTGCGACCTGGCCCAGCTTACCGGCATGGAATCCGACAATAAAAGCTTTGAGGAGATCAAAGCTCTCATCGACCAGGCGGTTATGAGTGGCGCATGGCTTGTCCTGGCCGGTCATGAAATAGGTGAGCCTGCTTTTCAGACTACCTGGACTTCAACGCTTGAGGAAATTTGTAAATATGCTTCCGATCCGGCAAACGGGATATGGATTGCCCCGGTAGGTACCATTGCCGAATATGTTAAGGCGCATCCTTCGCGCAGGGAACTTAATGAGAAGGAAGTATATCTCGATCCTTCAGCCCCTGTGGACACGAGGGTAGAAGATCTGTTATCACGTATGACCCTTCCCGAAAAAATCGGCCAATTGAATATGCCGGTGGTTTATTCCTCCGAGCTGGGAATAAGTACCGAAGAAAAAATGGAGGGAGTAAAGGCATTTACGAGAGGAACTTTTAGTGACGGTATTGGTCCGGGAGGCGGCTTCTTTACCCTTCCCAATAATATTCTTGAGGAAGGCCCTGTACAACAGGCCGATTTCATGAATGAACTGCAGAAGATTACACTGGAAAATACCAGGCTGAAAATACCAATTCTGCAGGTTGAAGAAGGCACACACGGCCTCATGTGTTCCGGGGCGACGATTTTTCCGGAAGGACATGCACTGGGAAGTTCATGGAATACCGGGTTGATTTATGAGGTATATTCCACTGTCGCCAGGGAAGGCAGAGCTATTGGAATTCATGAACTGTTTACCCTTGTGATCGAACCGAACCGGGAACCCCGGCTCGGCAGGAATATTGAAGGATACAGTGAGGATCCTTACCTTTGTGCTCGATATGCGGAAACCATAGTCAGGGCGGTTCAGGGGGATGATATATCCAGAAAAGATAAGGGGGTCGCAGGATTATGTCATTTTCCGGGTCAGAGTGAACCGGTAAGCGGATTGGAGAGAGGGGCCATGGAAATATCGGAAAGAATGCTCCGGGAAATTTTTCTGCCACCCTGGGAAGCAGGAATCAAAAAAGCCGGCGCACTCGGAGTCATGGCGACGTATCCGACCCTTGATGGAGTACCGGTACATAGTTCCAGGGAAATACTGACTGAAATATTAAGATACGAACTTGGATTTGAAGGCCTGGTTCTGAGTGAAGGGAATGGAGTGAATACATTGATCTATACCGGAATTGCATCCGATGAGAAGGAAGCCGGAGTGCTGGCCGCCAATGCCGGAATGGATGTCAGCATATCTTTTGGCCAGGGATACATGACGGAGATGCTCGAAAGTGTGAAGGAAGGAAAAGTGTCTGAAGCTACCATCGACCGCTCGGTAAAAAGGATATTGAAAACCAAATTTATGCTCGGATTATTTGAAAATCCTTTTGTAAATCCCGAACAGGCAGGAAAAATAGTTCACCGGGAGGAACATCAGCAATTGGCTTTGCAGGCGGCCAGAGAGGGTATCGTCCTGTTGAAAAATGAAGGAGGTATCCTTCCGCTCGACAAAAATATCCGGTCCATCGCAGTGATCGGGCCAAATGCGGATGATGTTAAGAACCAGTTGGGGGATTATACCTCGAGGGTCGTACTGCAGGAAGTGACCACGGTCTTGAAAGGAATCCAGGCAAAATTGGGTAATAGAGCCAATGTACAATATGTAAAAGGTTGTAACGTGATCGGTGAGGAGCTCAATGAGATCCGAAAAGCTGCTGCTGTTGCAAAAAAAGCAGATGTGGCCATTGTAGTGCTCGGCGAAAATGAATGGCAGTCATCGGATAAACGAGGAACGTCGGGAGAGGGATATGATGTGGCCACTCTGGAACTTACGGGATTACAAAAGGATCTGATAAAAGCAGTTTACGACACGAAGACGCCGACCATAGCGATACTGATCAATGGACGACCGCTGGCCACTCCATGGATTGCGGATAATATACCTGCTGTGCTGGAAG
>Ga0209536_100004910_pt1 | contig 21020 bp, 15 predicted proteins | sample DeeMarSeWOR28_12_FD_187461 | JGI IMG/M metagenome (GOLD analysis project Ga0209536, IMG submission 187461) | Marine sediment microbial communities from White Oak River estuary, North Carolina - WOR-2-8_12 (SPAdes) (version 2) | ecosystem: Environmental > Aquatic > Marine > Intertidal zone >... | reverse complement strand
GGATTTTCCATTTGCTAAACTCCAATTTGTTTCGTTGAGAGGTGCCAAATTATCGGGGATTAATTTTCGTCAAGCTGATCTTTTAATGGGAAATTTCATAGGTGCTTATCTTGATGGTGCGGATTTAGAGGGTGCCAATCTTTATGGTTGTGACTTCAGTTTTTCAAAATGCATGAGAGCAAACTTTGCTAATGCAAATCTTGAAGGCGCGAATTTTGAAGGCGCCGATCTTTCTGAAACCAATTTTGCAAAAGCCATACTCCACTGTGCCAATTTTAAAGGAGCCAATCTTTCAGCTGCAGAGATTATTGATGCTGACATTGAAGGAGCGAAATTACAAGGTGCCAATCTTGAAGACACCAACTTTGAAGGTACCGATCTATTCAAAGCCGAATTTGACAAAACTTATTTGAGCGGTCTTAATATTGAGAACATCGATCTTCCAGAGGCTGATCAGGAAGATACTAATTTTTCTAATACTATAGAGAATGAAAAAGGACCGCCAGAAATTGGATTAAAAAATCACCGTTTTGATAAAACCAGACTAAATCGAAGACCAAGTATTAAATCATCAAAGGAGGATTTAATTGTGGATTTAGATGCTATCAAACCAGATATGATAGAAGAGGCTATTAATGACCTAATTGAGAAGGTAAAATCGAACATTCAACCTGATGAGCTAAAAACAATATTCACAACGTTCAAAAATGAAAATTTGATAGACAAAAAAGCAGAAATTGATTTTAAAAACGGTGACATTGTCGCCAATAATGGTCATGTAGCATTTCAACTGGATTTTAAGATTTCTTATGATTTGAGCTTATTGCTTAATCGCAATGGTAAATTGATTAAGTTCATCGCTCGATCGCGAGATAAATTGATAAACAAAGACGACCTAAAATAAATAACATGGGCGATGGACCCCAATGATTGGACAGCCTGAGCATAGAGTTAAGCTTTGAGTCTGCTTATTCAGAACGAGGCTTCAGGCAGCCTCGGCAAACGGATGAGGAAGGGCAAAGTAAACCTCATCCGGGGTCAGATTGTCAAGCGCCTGATGAGAACGCTCAGCATTATAGAATTTAATCCATTGTTTAAGGCCCTGTCTCAATTCGGTGCCATTGTTAAAAGACCAAAGGTAAAGATACTGATACTTCAGTGTCCACCAAAGCCTCTCAATGAAAATATTATCCTGGACACGGCCACGACCGTCCATGCTGACCTGCACATGATGAGACTTGAGCACATCGGTAAAGGCGGTGGCGGTAAACTGAGCCCCTTGATCGGTGTTAAAGATTTCCGGCCGACCGAAGCGGCTAAGCGCTTCGGAAAGAGCTTCGACACAAAATTCGGTATCCAGAGTATTGGATACCCGCCAGGATAAAATCTTGCGGCTGTACCAGTCCATGACGGCCACAAGATACATGAAGCCTCGGTTCATCGGAATGTAGGTGATATCAGCCGTCCATACTTGATTAGGGCGTTCAACCACTGTGTTTCTTAGCAAGTACGGATAGACTTTATGGGCCGGATGCGGCCGGCTGGTTTTGGGCTTCGGGTAGATGGCCTCAAGACCCATTAGCCGCATCAGTCGCTGAACCCGTTTACGATTGATTTTATAGCCCAACCGGCGCAAGTGGTTTCGCATCGAGCGACTGCCCCAGCTGGGCGTCTTTAGATACTGCTCATCGATTAGGCGCATCAGCTTCAGGTCCTCGGGATTAACCGGTTTCTTTTTGTAGTAGTAGGTGGAACGATTCAGATTCAATATTCGGCACTGGTTGGAGACGCTCAACTTCGGATCACTGGCATCGATCAGTTGGCGCCGCTGCTTGGCGCTTAGAAGTCGAGCTTTCGTGATAAAAAATCGTTTTCCACCTTTAGCTTGCCGATTTGCCGATGAAGCTCATCGATTTTTTCCTCGGTGAGCTTTCGAGAGCTGTGAGTTTTATCAAAAATGTCGGCGGCACCCTCAAGTAGCGAGCGTTTCCAGGCGCTGATCATTGTGGGATGGACGCCGAAACGCTGCGCCAGCTCGGCGGTGGTCTCTTCGTTCTTTAAAGCGGCTAGCGCCACCTTGGCCTTGAATTCGGAACTGTACTTTTTTCGTCTTTTGCCCATGGTCAAATCCTTTCATTTTCGGATTGACTCAGAGCTTAACACATTGTCCAGTTTTTTGGGACCACCGCCGGGTTACAATTCCGAAATTTTTTATTAATTTCTATTTCCTTCTTGAATATCTAAATATTCTCCGGATAAAGCCAAGTCAAAATAATTTTAAGGAAAACTTTTCCCTTCACATAGAAAAAATTGCCCTTAAAGAAACGGTAAAGCAAGCTTAGGATTAAAACAAATTAATCAGCTTTAGCCTTTGTCGAAAATTAGGATTCAAATTTAATAGAAATATTAATGGATTTCCCTTACTTAACCCTTAAATCCCCCTTTCTCTTTAAATTTTTTATGCTTTTGGCACACTAAGTGCATTGATTTTCCTGCCGATAAAGTAAAAATTTTTAAGAATATATAACTATTTAAACGGAATGGAGGTACAAAATGATTTCTTCGCTTTTTGCCGGTATCTCAGGGCTTAATGCCAATGCCAACGCTATGAGGACCATAGGTGATAATATTGCCAATGCCAATACCACAGCTTTCAAAGGCAGTAGCATGTCTTTTGCCAATTTATTAAGCGCATCTTTAGAGGGAGCTATTGACAATGGTGTCGGAAGAGGCGCTGCGATTTGGGGGGTTGAACCCTCTTGGTCTCAGGGAGCTTTGGAGAACACCAATGACCCTTTGGATTTGGCAATGAACGGCAAGGGATTTTTTATTGTTAAAGACGATGATGGCGCCTCTTATTATACCAGGGCCGGACAATTTCATTTTGATCAGAGGGGTTATTTAATGAATCCAGATGGCCTGAAGGTTCAAGGATATGAGGTTGACTCCATCGGCAACTTAGGGCCTGTAACTGACATATTCATCCCCGGCGAACGGATGGGTCCACCTTCTGCAACCACGGAATTTTCATTTGATATCAATTTAAACGCAGAAGCCGCGACCGGCGACACTTTCACAACTTCTCAAATATTATATGATTCTTTGGGCAAGGCAGTTGCTTTAACCCTTAACTTCACAAATACGGCACCCGGCCAATGGGATGTGGCAGCCTCGGTACCTTCATCAGCGGGTGGTCCAGTCACGATAAATGGGGCGGCTTCGATTCCCCTAACCTTTGATACAAACGGTGAATTAATATCGCCGGCCGCTGATGCCACTTTAGATATTACGCTGACCAATGGCGCTAATTCACCTCAAACTGTTACCTGGGATATTTATGATGTACTGGGAAACAATCTCGGTGATATGTCCGGATTTGCAGGTCCGTCGACAACGACCTACCAATACCAAAATGGATATCCCTCTGGTGTGCTACGTGATATTTCCGTGGGAGAAGACGGCATGGTAACAGCTCATTATTCCAACGGCCAGTTAGCGCCTTATTATCAAATAGCTTTGGCTGATTTCCCCAGTTATCATGGTTTAACGGCGATGGGCAGTAATCTATACTCGGAATCATTAGCTTCAGGCCAACCATTGGTGGGAACTGCAGGAACCGGCAGGCTCGGCGATATTAGTCCCGGCACCCTTGAGATGTCAAATGTCGATCTGGCGGAGGAGTTTGTTAAAATAATTACAACTCAGCGAGCTTATCAGGCGAACTCCCGAGTGATAACCGCTAGCGATGAAATGCTTGCAGAGTTGATGAATATTAGAAGATAATCTCTTTATCGTTAACATACTTTATTATAAAAAACCTCCAAAAATAGCTTTTTGTGGGCATTCTTGGAGGTTTTTTGCTACCATTAAATGGTGGCACAAATATGCAATGTCAAAAGTGTCAGTTTGAGAATGCCGAAGGATCTAAGTTTTGCAGCAAGGGTAGAGGCCAGTTTTATCTCGCCTGCTCAGAATGTGGGATAAATTATGATTAAAATTGGTTTTGCATTTATATTAATTATTTAGAGCATTCTTTATTTTGTTAGACAAAATCTTTAATTCAAAAGGCTCTTGAAGGAAATCGTTACATCCTCGTTCTAACAATTCACGGATACTGTAATCACCAGTATATCCGCTTGCGAGGATAATTTTTAAATTAGCATTAATTTTTTTCGTGCCAAAGATAATCTTGAAAACATCGGCAAAGGTAAAGACTATTTTAAAGGCAAGATTTTAACGGCTGATTCAAGCTACCATAGTGTAACCAATATAAACAAATGCAACGAAGAGAAGCTGGACGCTTATATACCGGACAACAAATTCCGCAACCGCGACAAGAGTTTTGCTAGCCGGGTGAGTTATCGGCCACGGTCAAAAAAGTTTACATTCGCTGATTTTCACTACGATGACGACAAAGATGAATATATTTGTCCCAATAGCAAACGACTTAAGCGATTTGGCAAAGCCGGGCGACATAAAGGTAAGCTATTAAGAAGATATGTATCCAACGAAACCGATTGCAAGCGCTGCCAACTGCGAGCCAAGTGTCTCAGCCTCATCTTCTGTTCAGCCTCGTGGCGCATTAACTCCTACTAATCAGTGTCCAGTTCTAAAAATTAATCATTGTGATATTGTTTTAATATCTCAAGTTTAAAATTCAGCGACCTGATTTACGGTCCGAGGCTATATATAGGTATACGAAACCCACACTTTGGCTGGATTTTAGAGCGGCTATGTATCGATACTTCAAAAATTTCTTTTTGAATGAGCTATAACACTTACAAATATACAAAATAATTTTTTATAATGTTAGCTGAATTGGTGAGTTGGGTAGCCAATATGTATTATACGAGGAAGCTTATTTGTTAATGATTCCGGGTTTCATTTTAGTTTCGAATATATTCACGGACTATCAATGGGGTACCAATGGGGTACCATTTCATTTTGATACCATGCACGGTATGAATAATATCAAGACCTTATGCACACGATGCGCATAACTGTTGGTGGGTGTGCGATGAAGGGTTGCGTAATAATTTAAGATAGTTAGGGGTTAATACATCGGGATAATTAGCCTGCTTTGGGAGCAGGAAGTCGGAGGTTCAAATCCTCTCGCCCCGACCACCCTACCCTCCGGATTTTCTGATTCTTTATTAGACAGGATTAACAGGATTATTAGGATTATTTTTTCTGGATCGCTTTCCGGAAGAAAGTGATCCAACTCAATCCGCTTTCAGCGGAATAAAATGATTTACAAAATTAATTGTTTTGCATCGCCTATTTCATCAGGACTCAAGCCAATTTATTTAATTACGAAGATATATTTTCCAATTTTATTCGCCGAAGGCGATTGTGTGTTTTCAGTTTCATCTGGAAACTGAAAATGCAAAAGAAAATCATGTAAATCCTGTAGATCCTGTCTGAAAAAATTTCCAATCTGTCTCCCACAAGAACCAATTAAACCAATTCAACAAATAAAACGAATCTAACAAGTCCTGGTTCTTTGGACCTCTATGCCTTTTTGGTGTGCTTTAATAAGGTAGGAGCGGCGAGGATGACCAGCAGATCGCCCAACGGTCCGTTGCAAAGCAGCGTGACACCCGAAAGCAAAACCGACCAGATGATAACTTCGGATTTTACCATCATGGCGCTGAAAGCTTGCGGGGTAAAGAAAAATATAACCAGATTAATCGCACAGACGGCAACGGCTCCCCACAGCGCCCATTTGCGCATATTCCAGATACCAATTCCGCAAATAATCAAGGGCAACATTCCCAGCAGGTATTTGGAGCCGAAAAAACTCAGCAGGTTACCCGACATATTCGGTTCATAGGCCAGCCAGATTATGCCTTTAAATATGCAAAGCCAGCCCACTGCCCAGACCTGCCATGGGAAATCGAGACTCATTCTATCGGACGGAAAAATCCGAAATTTACTTTTCTCCATTATGAACTCCAAATAACCAAATAAGCTACATAATCAAATGATTCGAAGCATCAGGACTCACTCTCAGGAAAAGGGATTGCCGAATATTAATGATCGGCCTAACGGCCTTGAGGATCGGCCCTTCGGGCCTCGAGGAGCGTTCCTGCGGAACTCGAGGCTTTAAACGAACTCTGCCTTAAACGCAGCGCACCTCAAGTGAAACGCTCTTCAAGCAAAGCAACGTCACTTTGCGGAGTGCTCTTTGAGTCTCGCCGAATGCGAGACGCTCATATTCGCCGTTTTATAAAATACAGAAGCGCGAATTTTTTGAAGCTATTATTAGAGGAATATTTTTGTCTGGTCAATTAAAAACTCGGCGAATATTGATCAGCTCAGCAAATTAACGATGGCCAGAGTGATAATCAGAAACGAAATAACAGCTCCGGCCATGCCGAAAAAGAAGGGATGGCGGAAAAAAAGAACGTCCAATTCGGGACCGCTGCGATCCATTTTATCAAAAATAGCCTTTGTTTCAAACCAGGTATTCAGTTTACTCTCGATCGCCTGCATTTTTGCCGGCGCAAATAAAAGATAGAAACCGGATATCAATCCCAAGATGCATGCAATCCTGGCAACCCAGGCAAAAAAGATAAAAATTACTTCGAGGGTCATAAAATATTTGCGGGAGCCGAGAAATACTTTCGCAAAATTCGATATATCGATATTAAAAGAGAAAAAGATGAGGGCAAAGATTGAACCCGCAACAAGGCATAAGCCGAAGATAACATTATGGCTGTAAACAAATGCCTCCGTTGGAATATCCTTGTCCAGAAGGTTTATTTTGGGTTCGACGCTGATGCTGCGATTAAAAAAACTGCTGAGGGATTTTGTCAGGCGGGGCGAAAACAAAAGCAGCAGTGAAAATGCCATTCCCAGAACACCAAACAGCAATGTTAGAATTTCCACCGTATGTAACGCAATATCCCAGAAGATTTCCATTGCATATCCCTTACATTTTTAGGTTTGCCAGTTGAGCCGGTTAAGCCCGTTAAGCCCGTTAAAAAATTGAACGCTATATGATCATATCTAACCGGCCAACGGGTAACGGGCTCAACCATATTTTACAACGGCTTCTATTTCTGTGTCAGCCTATTGGCAATATAGCCAACCTGAGAATTGGCGATGGCCTTCAATTTTTTCCGGACAACCCGCGAATAATATTCACGCTCGGTTTTGGTAAATGATTCGCTGTTTAACTTTTTAAATACCAGATCTTTTTGTTTGGGTGAAAAAAGCCGGTCCAGACAGGCATCCAGCTCAGTGGAGCGTTGCAGCATATCCGTTTTAGGCTTCGTGCCTGAACTTTCCGAAGCGGCATTTTTGATTTTGGCGGTGTAATCCCTTAATGTGTTTTGAATATCTTTGATTGCAACCGTCATGCCGCTACTCAGTGAAAGCAATCTCGTCGACTGTAAGGAGCCGTACTTTGCCTTTAGCGACCGGACTATTTTCTTGAGGTTTTGCGGTGCTTCAATTCCATCAAGATCGAATAATTCAGCACTGATCAGCAGCAGTTTTTCCAGATTTTTCTTTTTGGGACTCGATTCCCAGTATTTGGAAAACAAAGCGTGGCTGTTGAGTGATACGCCGTTGCGGGCACAGATGCTCAGCACAACCGGAAACCGGACGACCAGATCCGGATCGTTTGAGCTGGCAAGCGCATCGAGAATAACGGTTGCCTGGTTGCCGGTGAGCCGCTTTTGGCTGGAATCGGCCAACAGCGAATCGAGTATTCGCAATACAGCATCCGGACCGCTGGTTTTACCCGCTGAAGCATGAACAGCGTTTGTTTCCATTTTTTACTTGAAACCCCTGGAACAGATTAGTCATCTAAATATCCAAAATTGCACTAAATACTAGAATACCTCATTCTGGGTAGTTTATCAAATAAAAATTGTATTTATTTATACAAACTCCCGCTTGGGGAGGTTCAGAAGAATTTGAAGATAGAGCGGGCAAGGGAGAAGTGACTGAAGTTGGAAGTGAACTAAAGTGACTAACGAACTATTTTCGGTAGACACGCTGCCTGGCACGAGCCGCCTTCCGGAGCGTATCCACTTTTACATCCACGTAATCAAATACTCTGGCATATTTTTTCCCGGGTGCCGGGCGCAGAACCCTGCCAAGATACTGAAGCAAGCGCCCGCTGAATTTTATCGGTGTCGCCAGAAATAAGGTGGTCAGGTCCTTACAATCAAAACCTTCGCCGATTAACTGCCCTGTGGCAATCAGGACATGAACATGCCCCTGGTTGATCCGCTCCAGGACTTTTTTACGTTCGGCGGTATCAAGATCTCCGGTAAGTAATTCAGACGGCAATTTAAAACGGTAGCGCAGCAGTGCCTGCAGGTTCTCACAATGCGCCTTGCGATCGGATAGGATGAGGCAAATACCGGGGTTTCCGGCGGCTTCGCCGGCAACATCGCTGGCGATCTGAATGTTTCTTTCTGTATTGGTGGTTAGCTCAGCCAGCATTTTGCTGTATTCACTGACCGGATCATAGCGCGTGGCGAAATTAGTTTTGCGAAAAACCACCTTGGCCGGCAACACATCACCGCTTTCGATTAATTGGCTTTTGTCCACTTCGTGGTGCTTGTCACCCAGGTGCCAGAAAATTAATTTGGAAAGCTGATCGCGCCGATACGGTGTGGCGGAAAGGCCGAGCATATATTGAGAATCGAAACAGGAAACCGCCTCAGTGAAGGTGCGGCTTGGACATCGATGGCACTCGTCAACCAGTAAAAAGCCAATATTCTCTGCGACCTCATCGGCACATTTATAAAGGGACTGCACCAGTGCAACGGTAATCTTTTCACCGATGCTTTTCTTGCCGCCCCCGATAAAGCCGACATCTTCGGGTTCGATACCGATAAAAGTTCCGATACGCTCAACCCATTGGGCGGCGAGTTCTTTGGTGTGAACGATGATCAGAGCCGGTTGCTTCCGCTTTGCGATCATGTAAAGGGCCATGACCGTTTTGCCGGAACCGGTGGCCGAGCTTAGGGTCCCGAAATCTTTAGCCAGCATTTTATCCACCGCAACTTTCTGAAAAGGTTTCAGCCGGCCGCTGAAGCCGAAATTCAGCGGCTTGAACCGGCGCCGCTGATCATCGATACGGAATTGAATGCCCTTCCGGCGGCACAGATTAATTAAATGCCGGATATAGCCCCGCGGTATCCACAGTCCGGTTCGGCCGACTTTATCGTAAAACTTGAGAACCCGCGGAGTGCCGCGATTCCAGCGGCCCATGCGGTCATTTTCCAGCCATTTGGGGTTGATGAACTCAAGCTTCTCGACAAGTATCGCCATGATTTCCGGAGGGACGTTTTGGAGCTGCAGGTTTTCTTTGATGGTAATCGTCAGAGAGGTCATAAAGCGGATAGTACGAGAACGATTAAGATTAATTCGCCACAGACCCAGATAGAATGAGTTAAATGGTCAAATGGTCGATTCGTTAAATAGTTTTAAAAATAAAGAAGACATCCATCGACTAATTGCCCGATCAACTAATCAACTATTTAACAGTGGAGGTTATTTGGCCTGCTTGTCCTCTTTTATGAGGGCTTGTGCAATTTGAATATCATAGGCCTGTTTGGGGTCAAAATCCTTTACCTGATACATTCCCTCGGCCTTTTTGATTGCATCGTAGGGAATCCAACCGTGCTCGTCCCACAGCTTCGGATCGTCTGAATTCCACATCCGAAACCAGATCTCTTCTGCCCCTTCACGCACGTACATCCGCACCTTTTTGTTCAATGGAAAGGGATAGTAGTATAGGCCTTTATCATCCTTCATGGTTCACGTTCCAAAGTCCAGATTCACAAATTTCAAAGTATCAGTCAACTGGTTCAAAGGTTCAAGGGTTCAGAGGTTTTTTTCTGCCGGTATCCGTTTTATTGGTTTAATTAGTTTCACTGGTTAAATTCGTTAAAGAACTGAACCAATCGAACCAATTAGACAAATTGAACGAATGAAACTGGCCTTTAGACTTTTTTCCCTGAACCCTTGAACCGATGCTGCGCTATATGATGCCCCTCTCCTGCATGATGCGCATATAGGTTTCGACGCCGGATCTGGGGGGTTCGTAAAGCTTGTCATCATCTTTTTTGACAAGCTGAATGGCCTCTGTCGGGCAGGTGGTGACACACAGGCCGCAGCCGATGCAGCGATTCAGCAGGACGTTGGAAATGCCGTCGACCACTTCAATGGCTTCCATCTGGCAGCGGTCCACGCAGGTTTCACACCCCGTGCACAGCTCTTCATCCACCTGGGCGTAATAATTGCTCTGCACGGCTTCTGCCGGATTCGGTTGCTTTTTCAACGAGCGCAGCATCCCGCAGCAGTCACCGCAACAGCTGCACATTCCGCCAACCTTTTTGGAATTGAACGGCTGCATCACCAGACCGGCTTCTTCATTATCGATAACGATTCGTTTGGCTTCGTCTTTGGTGATAAAGCGGCCCATGCCGTTCTCAACATAATATTCCGCGTGGGAACCAAACGAAAAACAGTTGTCATGCGGTTTGTCGCAATCATGGCCGGCAAGTTTTGTCTGGGTCCGGCAGACACAGGGTGTAATGGCAATTTTTTCCTGGCTGTCAATAATCTGCAGAACATCTTCATAGGGTGCAATCGGCCAGTCGGCAACAATCTTTCGATTGATAGGGACCGTTCGTAAAACCGGTGTTTTAAAAGATTGGGCTTTTGCTAAAAAAGCCTGTTCAAAATACGCTTCATTGTCACGCGCAAAGGCTTCATCCATTGATTTAACCTGGAATTCAAATATCCCGACCACATAAGGCACAGCGGCATAACGAACCCGCTCACCGGCGCGTTTCCGGAAAAGCAATCCTTTTTTCGCCATTTGCTCCATCAAACCAGCAATTTCATCCGGCTCCCGGTTCAGCCGCTTGGCGACATCATCCGGCGCCTCCAGCAATGGATGAAGCTGCACGAAAAAGTCCGCTTCCGTTTCGGTAAACAGGCGTTTCAGCAATCTGATTTCGATTTTGTTTTCAGTTGCCGGTAAACCGACTGCCAGCTCGTCCAGCCGCGCCCGCAGCCGCTCATAAACATCACTCATGTTTGTTCCTCCAGATAGTTATTAATTAACCGTAGCCCTCGTAAACTATTCAGTCGACTAAAAACACCCACGGTACTTTAGCAAACTGCTTTATTAGTTTAATTGGTTCGATTGGTTTAATTGGTTAAAAAAACCAACGTGGACTCTATTGCCAACTGATAAAACCAATGAAACTAATTTAACCAATTGAACATTGGCATTAAAAAGCGCACATCTGCAGTTAATTAGAATCAAGCATATACATGGAACTCTAAAAGTTTGCAATGATCAAAGTCCGTGGCTATCCAGAAACTCGATGATCGCCTGATTGACCTCCCGGGGCTTTTCCAGCGGGGCGATGTGGCCCGCATCGGGAATATGCGCCCGGGTCGTATTTGAAATGGCCGATTCAAGAGAATCGGCATATTTCGGCGGTGTCAGTTTATCATCTTGCGCTGAAATGACCATTACCGGAACGCTTATTTCAGTGAGCCGGTCTATCACATCGAACCGATTGCAGGCCTGGAAATCACCGAGGGTAACCCGGGGATCACATTTTTGCAGGTCATCCCGGAAAGGTTCGATGACCTCCGGCACCGTTTTTTCCGATGCTGCAAATTTACACAGCATCTCCACCAAACCGCTGTAGTCATTTTCAATTGCCTCAAAAATCATCGGCAGTACTTTCAATTTAGCGCCGGTGCCGATCAAAATTCCGGCTTGAAAGTGTTTGGCATAATCCAGCAGTAGCTGCTGAACAATGGCGCCGCCGATACTCAACCCGCAGGGAATGGGATGCGGGATTTCAGCGGCCTCGATAAATTCAAGCACCGCTCGAGCGTAATCCACGACGGTATTTTTTCCGTCTTTTCCGCTTCGGCCGTGGCCGGGGAGATCCAGCGCAACCGTATTGACCCGCTCCACCAAGTCTTGTACCTGAGCCAACCAGAATCGCCCGTTACCGCCTGAGCCATGAATGAAGACAATCGTTGATTTTTCAGCGTCCAGCGGCCACCGGCCGGCAATAAAGCCGACCCCGCCAATCTCCCTTTCTTCCATCATTCCTCCTGTATCAGGTTCTGGGTTAGAGGTTCAGCGCTCAAAGGTTCAAAGATAAAAAGCCTAAATGCCAGTTTCATTCGTTCAATTGGTTCGATTGGTTCAGTTATTCAACTAATTTAACCAATTAAACGAATCAAACCAATAAAACGGATTAAACCGACCCCCTCAGAAAATAAAAACCTTGAACCTTTGAACCCTGAACCTTTGAACTTGATTTTAACCCTCAAAATTCACCTGCTGCACCGAATCTTTTTTCGATATCAACCGCCGGATCTCTGACTGAACGTCCGCATCCCGTATCGGCTCCACACGTGATACAAAGAGATCATCACGGCCGGTTTTATATTTCCATTCTTTAACGTACCCCGGCACCAGCGCATACGAGCAGCCCCCCGGACCGCAGCAGGAAGCGTCCACAACCGCACAGCCGATAAAATATAGCACTTCCTGGCCGCTATAAGACAGCCGTTTTTCCTGGCTCAATATATAGTGGCCGCTGATCGACCTGACCGCTTTGTTTAAAACCGGATGAATAAAATCTATGAGGGTAGACTGTCCTTCCACAGGCATTCCTTTCAACCCGCATGGAATATAGATAAAACATCCCGCCATTGTCAATCATATCGACTTTTATTTTAATTTAGCCGCAGACATGTGCCCAGAGGTTAAAAGCATAAATTAACCGCGAGACCCACGCAGACGTTCGCAGACTTTTTAATCGCGCGACCCGCACGATTAAAAGGTCCGTCATCCCGCTCGCGCGGGATAAAAAACATACTTATGCGAGACTTAAAGCGAATACACAGAATTTATAAAATAAGGTTGAAAACCCGGATAGCGGTTTTATCGCACGGTAAATTTTTTACAGGCACATAAATATTATTAATCGCGAAGCGATTGACGTGTTTTTTGCCGGCCGGGTCGGCCGGCAAAAAGGTCTGCGTGCGTCTGCGGTTAAATAAAAAATCATAATAATTCTGTAAATCCTGTCTAAAAATTAATCTGCGTCTGTCTGCGGTTAATTGGCCTTATGTGGGGCGAATCGATTGTGATTTGCCAAAATTCTGGCATCAATGCGCAAATTGCGACAGAAAACCCAATGCAAATTATCGTCCAGTTTATTCGGAAAATTGTATAATTAACTGAAATAATTAACTTATTTAAAAAAAGATAAACCTGGTCCGGTTCTTGCTGTATAGGTTTGTATGGAAAATTTAATTTTTATCGGAATCGTAATTTTAGGGTTGGTCGGATTTCTGTGGATGGCCCCCGACCGCAGACCTGATCAGGATGAATGATGCGCTGCGCGCATTTAGGCCTGCGGCCTGTTTTATTGGTTTAATTGGTTTTATTAGTTGTATTTGTTAAAGCAAACCAATTGAACCAATCGAACTAATCCAACCAATTAAACAAGTCGCTTTTTTTGAACCCTTGACTACCGTCTCTGTCTCCCGTCGTAGCACATACTATCCGCCATCATAAAAAACATCCCTTTAAACTTCGGTGACATATCCTTGAAGCGAAATCCCAGAGCGACGATCTTTCTCTTTTTCCAGGAGAACTCACGGCTCCAGACGATGTTGCCTGCCACTTTCAAAACAAGCTCTTCTTCCGGCAGGCTCATTTCGATTTTGGCGGTTTTAATATTTTTATAAATAGCTGAAATGCTCTTATATTTCCCATCCAGAATCACACACAACCCGCCGACAGAAACATCCCGGGAATAGCCGTCAATGATCAAGGGCTCGTTCTGGTTGGTATTTGTAAAAATATGAAGATTGATTTTTAACGGCAGCTGATAGCGCCCCAATTTTCGGACCTTGGGCTTCACATGATCATTGCCGCCTTTTTTGCGGACCTTGTACAGATTCATCAACCTTTTCTCGATGTTGGGATATTTTTCACAAATTGTTATCAGGTTGGATTTCGTTATCCTGACCAGTTCGGCCCGGGTGGAGGTTTCAATGTAGGATTTTGAAATCTTTTCCTCTTTAAAAGGGTAAACATCACCGAAAAACTGATTTTCAGATAAATAAGACGCCCTTTTGCCGTAAAGAGAATCATCTCCTTTTCTAACCGGCACAAAAACGGTTTCTTTTAAATTGCCGGACACAACAAAATACAGATTGTTTTCCTGATCTCCGTTTTTTTTTATCATCTTGCCCGGCGAAAGGTCCATGCGTGTCAGTTTGGAAACAAAGGCTAATAGTTCCGGGTAGGTCAAACGGTGAAAAAATGCCTTTAATGGTGATTCAGCGTAACTGCCCTTGCTCAGGAAAGCGTAAAAAAGCTGTGCCTCCTGAGGGGTGGGGGACTTGATTTTCCACTGGAGCATCTTTGAATCAATGGCCTGCAATATTTTACCGGCATCGATGAACAGATGAGCGGCTTTATCATAGGATTTAGCAGCCGCTTTAGACTGCTTTTTTTCCTTCAGCAGATTGGAATAAGCCTTCTGCAGTGCCGCATCATTGGGGAAGATTTTAAGAATGCTATCAAACTCTTCGATAGATTTTATCGTTATGGATCCATCGATAATTTGTTCGGCAATGCTGATGTGACTGTTTAAATTTGGTTTCATGGTTTATTCCTAATCCGAACGGTCGAACCCAAATAGAATTGATGCGTATGAATCATGGATCATGGATAACCCAGTTTACGAATTGATTATCGGCATTGCCGCGAAAAACTTGAGGCAATCTGAAACTTATCGGCTGGTTATGTTCAAGTTTTCAGTCACCCGGTCCAAAGGTTCAGCGTTCAGCGATCTGAGGTTCACGGTCTCAGGGATTTGCTAAATTTGTCTTATTTGTTTCATTTGTTGAATTGGCTGGCTTAAATCGAACCAATTGAACAAATTAAACCAATCAAACCAATGGAACTAAAGAAACTGCCCGAAATACCTGTGGCCCTTGAACCCGGAACCCTGAACTTCTGAACCTTTGGATTAATATAACCAATTGAAAATGCTAAAGTTACGATATAAAATGACCGAAATAATACTTTGGACCGGGGGATAAGTTTGCCATCTGTAGACTTTTCCTATAATCTTATACTATTACGCATGCTCAATATATAAAAAGGGTACTCGCAATCATCCATGACCCCGAGTCATGTCCGCCCGGGGCATATTGCTGTTGAGGGGGACAGCGTGGCCAGAAAAAATCGAAGCTGCAAAAATGCAGCCGTGGGTGTTGGCCTTTTTATCATCCTGCTGCTGGCATGCGGCGGGCAAACCGGCAATAGCAGCAATAACAACCAGCCAACGCAACAAAAAGAAGTTAGCGGGGTCAAACGCATCGGCCAGACCGGAATTACGCAGCCGGAAGGTCAGCGGCAGCCATATGTGCTGAATGAAGTTTTGGTTAAATTCAAACCCGGAGTCGATGGGACTGCTATCGAGCGCATCCGGGCAGCCTTGAATCTTGAAATAATACGTAAATTTTCCAGCCCGAATCTATATCTGATGAAAATAACCGATGGCTCATCTGTGGAAGCGGTCATCGAACAATTAAAAACAGTTGAAGCCGTAAAATATGCGGAACCCAATTATGTCGTTCAGACTATTCAATAGGGTTAAAAGAAAATCTGCTACGGAATTTGCCCGGAGACTTCACTGGGTGATCCTGCTGTGCTGCATTCTGACAGCGACAACCGCATTCGCTGCTTCTGAGAACGTCCCACCGGACCGCTCCTCGCAAATTCCGGCATTTGCGCCAGGTGAACTGCTGGTAAAATTTCGGGCGGAAGTGCGCAAAGAAGCGGCAGCGGACTTTCAGCGATGGTTTGGTATTTCCACCCGTAAAACCTTCGCCATTAACGGCTATCAGCTGGTGAAGCTTCCCGAAGGCGCAGACATCGAGGAGGCCCTGGAACTTTACCTTGAAGACCCCGATGTGGAACATGCCGAACCCAACTATCTGGTGTATGCGGATGCAACGGCACCGGATGACGCCGAGTTTACTGAGCTGTGGGGCCTGAACAACACCGGCCAGAATGTAAACGGAACCAACGGCACCAGCGATGCCGACATCGATGCGCCCGAAGCATGGGATGTGACCACCGGCAGCGGTGATGTCGTGGTCGCCGTTATCGATTCCGGCGTGGATGTCAACCATCCGGATTTACAGCCCAACATATGGACAAACGCCGGCGAAACGCCCGACAACGGCCTCGACGACGACGGTAACGGCTATGTCGATGATGTCAACGGCTGGGATTTTTATGTAAACGACAAGGATCCCCGCGATGCCCACGGCCACGGCACCCACGTTGCCGGAACCATTGCGGCGGTCGGCAATAACGGTAAAGGCATTGCCGGTGTCAGCTGGTCGGCCAAAATTATGGCCCTGCGGTTTTTGGATGCCTGGGGCAACGGGACCACCGCCAATGCCATCGCGGCCATCGAATATGCCAATAACATGGGCGCTGATATCATCAACAATAGCTGGGGCGGCGGCGCCTACGTGCGGGCCCTTAAAGATGCCATTGATGCGTCAGACGCCGTGGTCGTGTGTGCCGCCGGCAACAGCGGCCGGAATAACGACGGTATTCCCCATTATCCATCCAGTTATACCAGCACCAATATCATAGCGGTGGCCGCCAGCAACCAGGATGACCAGCTGGCCTGGTTTTCAAACCGCGGCGCCGTTTCGGTGGATGTGGCGGCACCGGGCACCAATATTTACAGTGCCGCACCCGGGCGGAAAACGGTCTGGCAAGACAATTTCAGCGACGGCAATACCGGCGGCTGGACTCCCGGCGGCATAAATAATAGCTGGAATGCCACCAACGAAGCGGCATTTTCAGACACCTACGCATTAACCGACAGCCCGAATGCCAACTACCTGAACAACACCAGTTCCTGGATAGATTCGCCGGCGGTTGACCTGACCGATCAGACCGCATCCAAACTGGAATTTAAAATTTTCGGGACCGTGCACGGTTCGGATGTCTTGTGGGTTCAAGCGTCCTCCGATGGGGTCAACTGGGACTGGGTCAATTTTCAGCTGCCGGGTGATTCCACTTTGTCTAACGGGGTTTCGGGAACATTTGGCTCCTGGACGACGATCGAGGCCGATCTGGAAGCCTATGATGGCCTCAGCAGTGTTTACGTCAGCTTTTGGCTTGTCACCGACAGCAGTAACGTCGCTGACGGCTATTACATCGACGATGTCAAGATCACGGCGGCCTCATCCGTTTACAGCGGTACGGAGTATGCCTACAAACAGGGCACATCCATGGCCACCCCGCATGTGGCCGGGCTGGCGGCACTGATCATCGCGCACAACCCGGCGCTGACCCATCTTGAAGTCAAGGCGCTCATCGAAAATAGCGTCGATTTTAAATCCGCCTTGAATAATAAAGTGGCGACCAACGGCCGCATCAACGCCGCCGCCGCCCTGGCAGCGCCCCAGATATCCGATGTCCAGGTTGACACCATCACCGAAACCACCGCGCAGGTCACCTGGACGACCGACAAACCGGCCGACAGCGTCGTGCAGTACGGCACCGCCGGCAACAGCTGGGACAGTTACCCGAATACGGAATCCGATTCGGCCCTGTTGACCAGTCACAGCATTACCCTCAGCGGTCTGAAGCAGGAAACCAATTATTATTTTAGGGTGGGTTCAACCGATGCCTACGGTAATGGTCCGGACAACAAATCCGGCGATGCCAATCCATCGGCGGAGGTCATGTTTACCACTGCCGATGCGGATCCGCCATCCATCGTGCAATTTCCGGCGCTTAATTTTGCCGCCGATACCATCACCGTCACTTATGACGAGGAGGATATGCAGGGCGCCGCCGCTGAAGATAATTACAGCTTCAGCCCGTCGATGAATTTTGTTTCCGTCAATCCGAAAGATGATGATATTACCGACCTGGGCAGCTCGGCTTACCGACTCGCCATGGCGTCGATCCCGGCTTACGAGATTTTTACGCTGACCGTCAGCGGCATCAAAGATCTGGCCGGCAACCCGGTGACGCCTGCCAGCATCACGATAAACGACAACGACGGCGACGGTATGGCTGGCGACTGGGAAAAAGCAAACGGTTTGAACCCATTGCTCGATGACAGCGCCGGCGATCCGGACGGCGACGGCTACACCAATTTCCAGGAATACGGGGCCCGCACCAATCCGCGCAGCGCAACCGAGACACCGTTTAACGTCAGCGACAGCATCCCCCAGCACAACGCCGGCATCACCACTACCCAGCGGGTGCCGAACAATACCGATTTTGCAGTCTTGCTGGAATCCGCTCACGGAATCAACACGAATATCAATTCCAGTGTGCAGTTTACCATCGACGATGGGGTCAACGCTGTCTACACCCGCAATCTGGGCGCCGCGACCGTGCGGTTTGAAAAACTGACCGCCGATCCCGACAACCAGGTCACCCGCATGTGGGTGGTTTATGAACGCAGCCAGGAGAGCGGCGGCCTGCGAAACTTTCCCTACGACAGCACAGTCAACATCAGAATCGACGCCAGCGACACCATGGCAAATGACATGATCCAGACCGGCATCGATTTCAATGTGGAAACCGTGGCCGAGCACAACGATGCCCGGGATCCCGCGAATCTGCCGGACAGCAGCCTGATCGGACCCGGCGACCCGGATGTGGGCGTCTTGGAAGACGGCATCCACATCGACAGCGGCGATCTGGCGGGTGCCAAGATGATTTATGACAGCAGTGAGCAGCGGGCACCCGAATTCGGACCCATGAATGAAATTCCGCCGCTCGGTATTTCCGGTGCCGTCGGGATGCCACTGAATCTGCAGCCGCATACGGTATTCGATGAGCCGGTCAGAATCTTTATCCCCTGCCCCGGCTACACCGATGTCAGCGGGCTCAGCGTTTACTACTACGATGGCAGCAGCTGGGTCCGGGCCTGTGATGCCGCCGGCAATGTCCTGACCGGCGGTGACGGTTGGATGGTGCCGGGCTCGCGGGTCAATCATAATGCGACGAGTCCCCCCACCATCGAAATCCAGGTCTACCACTTTTCAGGCGCCCAGGCCGGAACTTTTTCCGCAAGCGCCGGCGGCGGGGGCGCCGGCGGTGGCGGCGGCGGGGGCGGCTGCTTTATCGCATCGGCCGCTTGCGGCTCAATGCTAAAGCATCTCCTCTTTTATGCCCTGTTCAACCTGGCCCTCATCGGCATTGGCATTTACGGCCTCAAAAAAATCGTCAGGAAGCAATAAAGGCTTAAGGGCTGGTCAAATTGGTTTGATTGGTTTAATTCGTTTTATTGGTTCGCCTGGAGGCCTGCGGCCGGTTTCATTCGTTCCATTGGTCTAATTGGTTCGATTGGTTCTGTTAATCAACTTATTCAGCCAATTTAACCAATGGAACCAATCTAACAGCTGAATGCACTGAACCGTTGAATGGTTAGAAACCAAGAGCATACCAATCAGTAGATGTACCTACTTATTTTTGCGCCAGCGGTCGTGGGTGATGCCGTGTTTTTTGATGCGGTAGTTTAGCGCGCGGGGGGTCAGCCCGAGTTGTTTGGCGGCGTCTTTCTGAATCCACAGGTTTTTCTCCAGGGCCCGAAAGATGAGTTCTTTTTCTTCTCGATCTGAAAGCCGCAGCTGCCTGGCAGGCGGCGTTGCTGCCGGCGCCGGCAATTCGCTGATCTTCGGCAGCGAAATATGCACCATTTCGATGGTCGGGCCGTCGGTCAGGAAAATAGCCCTTTCGATCGTGTTGGACAGCTCGCGAATGTTTCCGGGCCAGGAATAGGTCTTGAACAAAACCAGGACTTCGGGGGACAGGGTGTCGACCTGTTTTTTTTCCGCCCGTGACAGACGGTCCAACAGGTAATAAGCCAGTGGCTCGATGCATTCGATGCGCTCCCGCAGCGGCGGCATGTGGACCCGCAACACATTAATCCGGTAATACAGATCTTCACGAAACTTACCTTCTCCAACCAGGGTTTCGATATCGCGGTTGGTGGCGGCGATGATCCGGGTATCAACCTGGATGGTTTTATTGCCGCCTAACCGCTCGTAGGTTTTTTCTTCGAGCACCCGCAGCAGATTTGCCTGTAAATCAAAACTGAGCTCGCAAAATTCATCTAAAAAAATGGTGCCCTTGTCGGCCTGCTCGAAACGGCCGATGCGGGTTTTGTCTGCTCCGGTAAAGGCGCCCTTTTCGTGACCGAAAAGCTCGCTTTCGAGCAATGTCTCAGGAATGTTGGCACAGTTTATCTTGACGAACGGTTTGGTTTTTCGGGGACTGTTAAAGTGAATGTTTCCGGAAATAAAACTTTTGCCGGTGCCGGTTTCTCCGGTCATCAGTATATTGGCATCCGATTGGGCCAGCCGCTTGATAGTGGTCATGATCTTCTGCATCGCCGGGCTGACGGCGATGATGCGGTCATGGTCATACTCAACATCCTGCTGTCGCCTTAGATAATCGATTTCATTCTTCAAGCTTTGATTTTCGATGGCCTGATGAACAGCGAGCCGTATTTTTTCGTCCACAAACGGCCGGGTGATAAAATCGGAGGCGCCGGCTTTAATGACCCGAACGATCAGTTCGGTATCGGTCATGGCGCTGGTGACAATAATGGGTGTCAAAGGGGCATGCGCTTGAAGGGTCTGCATGATATCTTCTAGATCAGCGCTTGCATCGCGCAGATCAAATAGGATTACACTAAAGGCCTCTTCTTTCATGCGCCCGGCAGCTCCAAATACATTTGGAGCCGCACTGATGCTGTAGCCGGCCGCCAGCGCATTCGCAAGACTGCGCGTCTCGTCTTCAGTCTCACCGATGATCAGAATGCGATCCGTTTTTTCCCATACGGGTTTGTTCACAACATTTCCTGTTAGAGGCCTGCGGCCGGTTTCATTAGTTCAATTGGTCTAATTAGTTCGATTGGTTCTGCTATTCAACCTAT
>Ga0209536_100004909_pt1 | contig 21027 bp, 16 predicted proteins | sample DeeMarSeWOR28_12_FD_187461 | JGI IMG/M metagenome (GOLD analysis project Ga0209536, IMG submission 187461) | Marine sediment microbial communities from White Oak River estuary, North Carolina - WOR-2-8_12 (SPAdes) (version 2) | ecosystem: Environmental > Aquatic > Marine > Intertidal zone >... | reverse complement strand
TTATATTCCCCTTTGTTACAAAGGGATCAGAACGGTTGAGTGGTCAAAATAACCACTCAACCGTTTAAAAAAATCTGCATCAAGTTTTGAGAAAGGTTTTGGTTAAATTTTTCCAGCCAAGATCCGGAATATTGCCGAAGATATCCTCTTGCAGGTAACCACCGTCTGCAGCAAGAGGACCGGCAACTTTCTCGATCATGCTTTCCAATTGTTTCACTTCGCCATTTATCCACTCCAAACCCTGTGTGTCGGTCATCAGTTTTTTAGCGGCTTTCTTGATATCCGGCGTACGCACCATGAAAAGCCATCCTTCACCGTAGGGTTCACGGTTGGCAAGTCCCGGGTTTTCCCTTACTTTGGAATTCACCTCTGCAATCACACCATCAACAGGAGAAAGTACATCGGCCAGATTTTCTTTTCTTTTCAAGCCCCAGCCAATTTTGTTCATATCCAGCTCCTTTCCCATTAAAGGAAGATCGAAAGCGTCTGCCTTTCCAAGAAGCTTGAGTGAAAAATCATCCAGACCGATTCGAATATAACCGCCGCTTTCTATTCGAGCCCAGGTATGTCCGTTATGAAAATAGTATCCGATGGGAACATCAAAACCCTTCACATGCTCCATTTCAAAGGGCATGCTTTTTGTTCTGGGACTCATGACATCCTCGAAAAACTGGTCAAAGTCACAACTGCCGCATTGATAGTCATAGGCACACACCCTTTCTAAAATGCGATGGGTGAGGCTGTGCCGGCAGACTCTGTCCATATCAGGTCTTTTTCTCATGGCATCTTGCCAGCTGATCTGTTTGCCTTTTTCCACCTGTTTTTTCATGCCGAAATCGTATTTGCATGACGTACAGTCATAATAATTGTTACAATCCTTATTTTTTACAACACCGGCTTCCATCCATAGACAGGGATTTGCCGCTTTGGCGTCTTTATCCGGTTTTACCATCCACACCTGACCACCCAACACCGCATCGATCTCACCTGGTTTACCCAGATCCTCTTTACCACCTTTTCTGTAAGATGATCCGTACCCCAAACGACTTCTTTGATTATTAATTTTTTCTGCCATTTGTCTTGCTCCTTTATATATGGTTTTTTAATTCTGCTATCTGTTTTGGTAATACATAGAGCAAAGGATGTGCCATTTCAGGAAAAATTGTTCAAATAATGACTTAACATATTAATATTATAAATAATTTGAGGTAATGTTTGATTTGAGGTTGGACAAATAATCTTAAAGAATGTTTTATACATCATAAAAATATGCCGGATAATCCCACATGCCGGCAGAATAAAAGGACGAGATTATACCATAATTTAATATTTATATATATTATTACAAAGTGTTAAAAGTAATGCTGGATTTTTCCACATTAAAGTCTTATTTTTCAACAGTGGTCATTTGTTTGCCTTTAATTTTGAAAAGATTTGCTTTGGCATTAACATCCTATCGTGTTATTCAGAAATGAAAAATGACGGCTTTTTAAAAAGTCCAATTTCCGCGTTGCGCTTCATTTCGTGTTCACTGTGGCGAACATAAGTACGCCTCATTCCACAAAATTTGCGACGCCTTGAATTTGAACTTTTTACTTGGCCGTCTCAATTTTGACTTTTAAAAGTTCATAAGATATAAATACCCTATAGTTACGGATAAAACAGCCAATGAAGAATAAAATAATCATGCCTCAAAAAAAAGAACTGGTGGCCGATTGGCCGGCACTGTCGCGAACCTTCATTCGTCCGGAAACCGAAGCTGCAAGGTCAACATTGATCAAGTACATGGAGCAGATTCTTTTCGGACTCCAAGATTTTCTAAAAAAACATGTTGGTTTTACCGAAGAGGTCAGCCTGAAGGATTTGGCCGATCGATTTACCGACAGCCTTATCAGTCAAAATCCTGAAAAAAAACTGGCTGATGTCATTACCGACCTGATTGAAGACATCGCCCCACATGCGGTGAACGTGGCCTCACCCTATTTTGTCGGTCACATGACATCCGCCATTCCTTTTTTTATGGTCCATCTTAAGACCATCACGGCTGCCTTGAATCAAAATGTGGTTAAAATCGAAACATCCAAAGTGGTGTCGGTGGTGGAAAAGCAGGTCTTGGCCAAAATTCACCGGTTGATTTATAAAAAAAACGATGCCTTCTATAATGAACATATCCAGAGCACCCAAACGACGCTTGGCTGTTTTACCGAAAACGGCACCCTCTCCAATCTAACAGCGCTATGGGTGGCCCGAAATACGCGATTTTCCCCTAAAAGCGGTTTTGAGGGTGTTGAAAAAGAAGGTCTGCAGGCTGCCCACGAAGCCTATAAAATCCAACGAAGTGTCATCCTCGTATCGAAACGGGGTCATTACTCACTCAACAAGGCTTGCGGATTGCTCGGCATCGGCAACCAAAACATCATTGCCGTAGATGTGGACGAAAAAAACCGGATCGATCTGAGAACGCTTGAAAAAACCATCAAAACATTAACAAAAAAAACAGAAAAAACAGCTGTTTTAGCGGTAGTGGGCATTGCTGGGACTACGGAGACCGGCTCCGTCGATCCCCTTTTGAAAATGGCCGACATATGTGCCCGAAACAGGATTCATTTCCATGTGGATGCGGCCTGGGGTGGGCCAACGCTGATGTCGGAACAATACGCCCAACTGCTCTCAGGCATCGAACTTGCCGATTCGGTGACCATTGACGGGCACAAACAGTTTTACATGCCCATGAGCTGCGGTATGGTGTACTTCAAAGATCCCACCATCATGGATAACGTCATCTATCATGCCAATTACGTCAACCGTCCGGGATCGGTGGATCTCGGCATCAAATCGCCGTCAGGATCACGGGAGGCCAATTCTTTGATACTCGACAGTGCCCTCAAAATCATGGGCAGCCGGGGCTATGCCCTCCTTATTGATCACGGCATCGAAACCGCCCGCAAGTTTGCCGACGAAATCGATAAAAGACATAATTTTCAGCTTATTACCCCTCCTGAACTCAATATTCTCACCTACCGATTGTGTCCTTTGGAATTTAAAAACAAGCTGGTCCAAGGAGATGCGGAAGACGTTGCTCAAATCAATGAAAAATTAAACATTATCAATCGCAGAATTCAAAGACTTCAGCGGGAAGCCGGCAACAGTTTTGTCTCCAGAACCACCTTAACGTCGACAGACTGGCCCGGCCAGGATATTGTGGTGCTCCGGGCGGTCATTATGAACCCCATGACCACCATCGACATCTTGCGGGAAATTCTCGACGAACAGGAAGAAATCTATAAAAACAGGTCGGCCGGATTCGAATTTTAACCAATACCAGACCTAAAATACGAAAACGATATATGAAAAATGGTCTTGTCATGTTATTTGCAGTTCGAATTTGATATCCGTTAATTTAATGAATTTCCAATCATGGTCATTGGTCCCAAGAATTTGAAACCCTATTTTTTGTGATCACCAGTAAATATCACCACTAAACTCTTTTCCGTTTTTTTTGACCATATCACAAATTTCGGATGTTTTAATTTAAATAGAAGAGTCGATTACCTTACCGTTTTTCGCTTGTTTTTGAAGATCTGAATGTAGAAGTGCTCTCCCACTCGTGTTGAATTTAAGGAAGTCAAAGGAACTATGTCCATTAAATCTTCTGGAGAAAGTCTTATGTTTAAGGGAGGCCCAAAGGGGGTTTCTTTCTTTTCTATTTCCAAAATTGCCAACATAGGATTTGGCTTGAGAAGGCGTTTGGCTTCTCTCAAGAAACCTTGCATTTGCCATTAGAAAATCTATGAATCACTGCTGATAGATAGATAAGATCTACAGATGATGGACTGATCTTGGTCGGCCTCATTATGTCCCCTTCTACATCTACACCTCTTTCCTTCAAAGCGGTGGCGGTTTCTTCAAGGTGCTTTTCCAAGATCTTTTTTTCGTGGACCGAAAAGTGCTTTATGATTTCCTGGATGGCCTCTAATGCCTCTGCTGCACTTGCAAGATGGCCCATGGTGATCAAGGTGATATAAGCTTGATAGGTTCTGGCCATTTTTAATAATCATCACTTCCTTTCAATACAATATCACCGATATCAACTCCGATATCACCGGCAACGATGTTGCATTTTGTCTTTAATAGAAAAAAAATCGGACGTCTTTCTTTGGAAAGCGATTCATAGTTTCCTTGCCCTTTGCTGATGACGAATTCTGAATTTTTATAAACTTCCTTAAATTCTTGACTGCATGTTTCTAGAATTGTTCCAGGAGCGTCTGTACCGGAAGACAATATGGTCGCTACCCCATCAATACCAGCCTGAACGGCGTCTTCATATGTGGCATCATTTATAATCGGCACTTCCCTGACAACATATGTTACCGGCTTCTTTATTTCCTCTATTAAGATTCTGTCAAAAACACATTCACCTGCATTATCTCCAATATACAAGACATCAGGCGCTTTATCCAACTTGTTTTTAAACCGATTGTAGTCACAGACGGCAAAATTCATCTCAAGGACTTTATATGTCTCATTTTCTATATCAAAATTCCAATTGGCGCCAAAGTCGATTATGTTTCCGGCAATTGCAATGCGAATTGCCATCAAAAGCCTGTCTTTCGATTTTTTAAGCCGGTCTTTTAAATAAGGGTACAATGACAAAGCCTGTTGTGTACTTTCTTTTTTTATTTTATTGTAGGGATCTACATTGCCAGTAATTTCTTTGACTTTATGATAAATTAATCTTGCGCTTTCCGGTGGAGAGGTATTAAGCGATATGTTTTTTAGCATCATCCCGACTTCATCTAAAACCGTTTTTATTTTTTTTTCATCATCTGTTGCTATCCGTGCTGCACGAAGCGCCTGATTTAGGAAACAAGGAAGGCAATCAAGGTATGTTTTCATTATTTCTTATCTTTCTGAGGTAGTTTCTCTTTTAGCTTCTTTTGTTATTTGATCATATAATTATTTAGGACCTCATAAAGAGCATCCGCAAATAAAAAATACAGTTCTTATCCTCTTAATGATCTGCACACAGTTCTGGATCCGCAACCGTCGGTTTGAAATGAAATATTTTTGACTTTACCATTTTCAAATTTCAAAAAAAATTCCATGTTTTCACCGAATGACTCTGTTACAAGTCCGTATCTATCCGGATTCTCTAAGCGACCTACATACAACGGGTTCAGCCATCTTTGAAACGCAATATCACTATAAACTGCTCTTGTTTCTTTGTAGATTTGAATCTGCAACCCTTCAACAAACCATCAAAATTTCTGCTCATTCGCCTTTCCTCTCTCCTTAAAATGGATTATTATATTAGTGAAAATGTGTTCTCCAGGTCATCAATGATATCGTCTGCACTTTCAATGCCTACGGAAAGCCTTATTAGTCCATCAGTGATTCCTGCTTCCTTACGTTCTTCTTTTGAATAAGTAGAATGTGTCATTGTTGTGGGGTGCTGGATCAGCGTATCACAGTCGCCCAGGCTTACTGCAAGCGAACAAATTTGAACATTATCCATCACTGTCTTGCATGCTTTAAGTCCACCCATAATTTCAAATGCGATCATCCCCCCGTAATATTTCATCTGTTTTTTAGCGATATGGTAACCTGCATGGGAGGGAAGGCCAGGATAATAAACCTTTAAAATCTTTGGGTGGGCTTCCAGCCATTTTGCAATCTTCAATGCATTAATGCAGTGTCTCTCCATTCTGACCGCAAGTGTTTTAATCCCTCTTAAAAAAAGCCAGGCATTAAACGGGCTCATGGTCGGCCCAAAATAATGAACATATTCTTCTTTTACTCGATCCATCATTTTTTTGGTTCCAACGATAATCCCACCGATAATATCAGCATGTCCGCTGATGTATTTAGTTGCAGAGTGAATAATGATATCTGCTCCAAGATGTAATGGATTCTGCAGATAGGGGGTGGCAAAGGTGTTGTCAACGATAAGGGGAATACTGTGTTTTTTAGCAATACCGGCCCATATTTCAATATCAATTATATCCAAGGTCGGGTTAGCAGGTGTTTCCATATATAAAAACTTAGTGTTTTTATCAATTAATTTTTGAATCCCTTGTGTTGTGCAATAAGAAGAGGGAGGAATCAAACGGGCTTCAATCTTAAGATCTTTGAACCGCTGAGTAAAGAGGGCAAATGTTCCACCGTAAATGGTAGTAGGGGAAATAAAATTATCACCCGGTTTTGCCAAGGAGAGGGTCGTTGAAGCTATAGCCGACATTCCTGATGATGTTGCAATAGAATCTTCACCGCCTTCCAGCACAGCCATTTTTTCTTGGAGCAACGCTAATGTTGGATTTGAGGTCCTTGTATATACATACCCTTCGCATTTTCCAGAAAATAATTTGGCACCATGATCTGCGTTTTTAAATTGAAATGCAGATGTCATATGGATTGGTGCAACAAGGTCCAGGGTGTTTTTATCGCCGGTATCTATACCATGAACAACTTGCGTTTCTTTAGCAATTTTTTTCATAATGTTCACCATTCCGTTTTTTGTCCACATTTGATTGTTCCACCAGGATCACTTCAACTCCCGCCTCTTTAAGCAAGGCAGAAGCAGTCCCTTCTCTTTCTATCGCAACACATACTTGATCAGGTTTAAAAGTTAACAACCACTTACCCACAAGAAAACCTCTCTTTGTTTCTGCCTTCCAATATGGATTTCGGACGTAATCTCGACCGGAAATTTCGTTACTGTCTCGTTCAACCGTTTCCACGCAGAACCAGGGCGCTTTGGCAAGGTGAACTCCAATGGCACCGTTAGGTTCCATGATGGGTGTTAATCTGCAAAGTTGGGAGGATTGATGAAAATGAGTGCTGACACGAACCATGACGACAAGGGGAAACCGGCGACTTATTTCATTCTTCAACCAATTGGATATCCGATGGCTCAGTTCGAAAGAATGCGAACGAATGATGACATCCAAGTCAACCATGAAACGGCTGCCGACCTTTCGACTTAAACATTTTTCCACATGTTTGACACGGGCGTGAGACTCGACCAACCCAATAATTTCTCGTTCCGTGTTGCGGTCAATGGCTTCATCCATGAGATTACGCAAAGCTCGCCATAGAAGCTGTCCTCCTGACCAGAAAACAAAAATTGCCACTATCCCAGCAGCCCATCGATCAAGGTGTAATCCGAAATAGGTGCCAATGAGACTGATGATAACCACAGAAGTTGAAAGACCATCGGCCATATAATCTCGAGCATCCGCCTCCAGTGCAATAGAATGAAGCCGTTTGCCAGATTGCAACTGGAATATTCCGAATATTATTGTAACTACAAGGGAAAACACAGCCACCGGTAAAACCAACGCCACATTAGGTATATTTTCAGGCCCCAAAAACGCACTGCGGATAATCTCATAGCCGGCCAGAATTACAACCACCGAAGTGAACAGAGTTGCTAAAGTTTCGGCCTTGTAAAGACCATAAGGAAAGGAGGGGTGTTCCTTATCTGCCAGCCAAAGTCCAAAGCAAGTGGCCGCTGAAGCAATCACATCTGTAGCTGAATGGATAGCATCTGCTATAAGGGCTGAAGAACCACCGATGATACCTGCTGTGCCCTTAATTGATGCCAATAATAAATTTATACACACAGAAAGCCCTGCTTTGCTTCGAGCCCTTTTAATTTCAGCACTGCTGCTTTCAAATACGTCTTTCACCTTTTTATTTTCTTGGAGATTACTTTTGGTATGTTTCATCCCCGTGTCCTCACCGTCATTCAAAATAAGTTGGGTGCAGATATTTTAAGATTTTGAAAACTTCTTAGCGAGATCATTGTCAATGACATAAATACAGACTTCTCTTGCGCCCTGTTGTGTATATTCATACTTATCGCAAAGATTATTCATTAAGTATGTAACGTCATTCCTAATCTTTTTATCATGAGTTTTAAATGTCTTTTCACCATAGTCTTTAATGGCTTGTCGGAAATTTTCGTTTTCAATAAAAGGATCCAACACTTTTTCTTTAAGATTATGAACGTATCGCTCATGCAAGGTTTGATATAACTCGGTTTCGGTAATAGGATATCCATCAAGCATGATTTCCTGGGTTAACGTATTGGTCGTATACTCTTTTTGCGTGTCCCTCCGGAAGGATAGCCGCCGGATTTTGTCTACCTTTGCTCCCAGTATACGGTTTTCGATGCTTTCAAAAAACTTATCTGTAATTTCCAGTTTATCACCGGTGAAATTGCAGGTTTCAACAGTTCCTGTTTCAAAATTGATGGCAAATAGGTAATTCTGTATATCTTTAGAAATCTGTTCTTCATTGTAATAATAAAGAGACTCTTTTACTTCCTGCAAAATCGTATAATCGTACATGTCCAGCATCGATTCGAGAAATTTTTCAGGAATGGATTCGCTCAAGTCTTTACGAACTTTTGTGAAAAAAGTGCATAGCTCCGACATATTAATCAGCTTATCTTCTCTGGCATATTTGGAGTAGAATTCATTGAATATTTTTATGGAATCTCGCCCAGAAAAGCCCTTTATTCCTTCTGACTCAGATTCGGCAAGGATCCTTCGCCTTCGTCTGGCAGTAAATTGCTTTCTATCTTCTTCGGAAAGCCACGAGGGTATATTTCCTGCAAATAACTCCATTTTCAGCAACAGAAGATTTTCATCACAGTACAGCTGGTATTTTTTGGGATCACCGATCCATTCAAGGAGGGCATCGGACTGTAGAACTAAACGGGAAGAAATAATCACCCGGGCAAAGTTGAGGAGAACTCTTGGCAAAAAGCTTTCATCGATTTGTTTGCCGAAAATGTTGCGGTAAATATCAATTTCTGTATTGCTGTCAAGGACGTATGGGATGTTGATGTATTCAATACGGTCTGAAAAGCTCTGGAAATCCTGAATATTTTTTTTATCTTCAAAGTTCATGAGAGCTATCAGAAGTGAATTCACGTTTTCCTCGATATTCTCCACCTTGTGAACCCCTTCACTGATAACGTTATGCAGTTCCACCAATCTTTCGATATTGTGGGACTTGATGTCCATCAAGGAATAAATTCCGTTGTTTGTTTTAGCATAACGGGAAAAAATATACTTGACCTGGTTACTGTCTCTGAGCAAACAGTTGATCCGGTTCTGGAGCATGGGATTACTCATGATATTCTGCCGCATTGGTTTGTCGCCGGGGTTAAAAACACTGATTCCTTCTCCGAGCCGTCTGTTGAACTGGTAAGGGCGAGCATATAGCATTTGATAGACTTGTTGTGGACTGTTTAGCCTGTTTAAAAGGGCCCAGTAGATTGAATTGCAGATTGTACATGGAGATTCTTTGAATAGCCAGTGATACTCTTTTTCGGTGAAAAGTTTCCATTTGAATTCGTCATTTGAAAGCAGATCATCGAAAAAGATGCGGCGATAATGCTTTGGAATCATTAAAATAGGGTGATCATGACTGGGACAAGGAACTTCAATGAAATCCCCGTTAACATCTGATAACATCTGATCATACATGTTTTCATTCTTACCATGAGGAAAGCACGGGTCAAAGTCTTCTATAACAGATCTGCTCCCTTCATGCAGTCTATCAATACTGCGCCGAACCACTTTATCATAGAAAGGAAAGGATTCTGATTCAGTAAGCGTAGACAAAAGTTTCTGGTCAAGTCTCCAAACAACTTCATAGCGCAAACCTTCTTCTGTCTTTGTGTATTCCTCGAACTTTTGAAGCAGGTTGTTGAGAAATGTGCTCTTGCCGCACCCAGGAGGACCGTCAAAAATATAGATCTTGTTTTGTTGTGCTCCATGTTTCATCGCCTCGACATGTTTCATCAGACGATTGGCAAAAAGTCTATCCGCAAAAAAAGGGTGGTCCGTACCATCTACAAAAAGTGGGCTGCAATCGTAGTTGACAAAATGAATTGATTCTGGATCATCCGGATATTCATCGGTATCTTTCCTGACATAAGCTTTAACCATATCATGAAATACCTGGAATACGTTTCGTAATAAGGCACAAGGATTTTTCGAAAGGATCTGGAGGAATTCTTCAAATGAAATCACTGGTTGCTGATGTCGAACACTCATGTGGCAATCCAGATTTTGCATTGCATCTTTTATTCGTTCCATGACAAAAACCTCAAATTTGACTATATGGCGTCCAACTCAAATTATAATTCACGACGTTTGGAAGCTTACAATTCAGAAACGTACAATTTTTATCATTAAGCAAGGCCTTATAAAGTTTTTCGTTGAGGCGTGCACTATAATACGCCGAATATGATAACGCTCTTAGAAAAGATACTCAAAATAAGCTCTTTCTGTATAGAAACTAAAGGGTTTTTCTCGAAAGTTGTCTATCCTTCATAGTATAGACAACCCGTTGCCATTTGATTTCCTGTTCTTCCAATGTATCCTGTATTAGCGACGAATAGGTCGCTGAATCTTTTTGTGGTTGCGTAGGTGAGACGGAAATAACCTCACTGGTTTCCAACTGAACCGGTTTCCCCCATAAATATTCGATGCCCATCATGGTATTGAAAATGAACTCCTTTACCAGAGGTTTCCCCTCAAAATGATGAACGAGGTAAAGGGTGTTATCAACGCTCTTATCATGATCAATGCTAATATGAGGTGGGTGATACAAATTATCTTCAATCATTCGGCGAAAATCTCTAGCATTTCTGCTTTTGACAAAATATTCCCATAACATCCTATCCTTATTCAGTCTTTTGCCGGCAACAAACAGATTGTAACGGCTTACAAAATCTTGGTCTAAGAAGCTGTGAACGAACATAGAATCGCAGAAGTTTTCGCGAATCTTAAAGATAAATTCCCGACCTTTGCCTGTAGCTGCATTGTATTTATCCCGATGGTTTATATCCATAAGACGCTGGAATTCATAGGCGAATTTTCCTTTGTCAGCCATTTCTTCGATATAGTAAAACAGGCGCATCCCCAAGGCATAGGGATTCACTCCCACACGGGATAGTGAAGTAACCTTGGCGTTCACCCGGGCGAAATCGACCTCGTGCCCTTCGATGCGCCCATCTTTTAGAAAAAGTGTTTCGTGCCAGTAACTGGCCCACCCCTCATTCATTATTTTGGTTCGGATCTGCGGTTGAAAAAACAGGGATGTATTTCGTACGATTTGCATGACCGTTTTCATCCAGATGTTTTTTTCTTTGTTTAAGAATTCGGAATTTTCCATTAAATATTGAATCAGGTCTTGTTTCTGTTTAGATTTTTCTTTCAGGCTTTTTTTATAAACCGCTTCAAATTCAGGGTATTTTTTTACCACCTCCGAAAAAAAGGATTGTTCGCCTAAGTCTCTATATTCATTGATGTATTGATTGTATCTTTCGATTTCCTTAACATATTCGTTAACCTTGAGTTTTACAATAGATTGCAGGAACACGTCGAAATAGAAATCAAGGCGTTTGGAACTGGCTGATACAGAATAGCGATTGAAGCGAGAAAGCTCATCATGATATCCGACAATGTTGTCGATTCCCCGTGTGAATTCAATAACATAATCTACCCATCTCCCTTTTTCCGACCTGAGCTTTGCGATAGAACGTTTGTCTGAAAGGGCCTTGCCTGTGAAATCGTAGTCCCACGTATGGCGAAAAAACAGATTGTTTTGGAAAAAATCGATATGAGCAAGAACATGATAGAAAATCATTACGTTCAACCAGTCCGGGTTGTTGTCATTGTAAAATGAAATCGCCGGACGGGTGTTTATCACAGTCTCATAAGGATTGCCGGGGTAAAGCTCATACCTGCCTTTTTCCTTGAGTACTTCCAAGTCATGTACCCAATAATCGTAAAGAGTCGGAATCATCAGCTTCGGCGAGATCTCTAGCAGATCACGGTTGGTTACAATATATTCTAAGGTCTCATCTTGAAAACAAAGGCCGGCTGAACGGGCCCTCTCCTTGCACCCTTCCATGATTTTCTTTGTATGTTGATCGATCAATTCCATGATTTTAGCCAATCTTATTGTATAGGAATTTTTTGTTTTTAAGTCCTGCTTTGATCGGAACGTTATATCAAACCGCCGAGTGATTTTATTCGCTTATCAGTTTTTTTATCCCTTCGATCAAACGCGGTTCATCATCGTCCTCGCTCATAACATCGAGTCGAAGCAATTTGGGTTTTTCTTCCAATAGTTTAGATTCTTTCAAATATCCTTCCACTGAAGTGACACTTTGTACATTGCTGGCATGTTGGGCGATAGTAATTCCCATCCTGTTGACATAGATTAGTATTTTTTCTAATTCCGGCAAAGCCTCCTTGCCTTCTTTGTCCCAGTCATCACCATCTGTTCCGTGAAAAACATAAATATTATAGTCCTGAGCCAAGTTCTCGTTATTAACGATTTCGTTGACGAGCCGGTAAGCTGAAGCCACCCGCGTGCCGCCGGCGACGGCCGAATTGTAGTAGGTATAAAAATCAGAAACTTCTTTTGCCTCGGTGTCATGAAGAATAAAACGCGTTTCCACCTGTCTGGCATACTGGTAAAGCAGCCAGCTGTATATCAATACGTGCTGACTCACCACCAATTCCGTGGATTTACCGTACATTGAACCAGAGTAGTCCCGCAGAAAAAAGACTATAGCCTGGGATTCGTAGTCTTTTTCGCGTGACAGAACCCGATAGACCTTGTCATAGGGTGAGATTAAAAATCGTGTTGGATCAATATCGCCCGGATCCGGCAGGTTGCCCAGGCTGATATTGGTTTCGACGATTTTTCTAAGCGTGGCTTTTTTATCCAAGAACTGGCCGAATCCACGGTGTTTATCTGTAAGGTCATAAGTATAACGGGTAAGAAATCGTTTTTTGCCCTTGTCTTTGAGGTTGGGAAGTTCAAATTTCTCGCTGAGAATTTTACCAAGATCGTAAGCATTTGACTCTATTTCATGGGGGCTATCTTCTCCCTCACCCGATCCAGCTCCACCCTTTTGATCCGGAGCGCGCAGGGGTTCTTCACCGATAACCTCTCCTTCTTTACCTTCCCCTGATCCACCAGAAGATTCGCCTTCCTCAGAGGGACGTTGAATCCGATCATGAATAAATTTCTCCTCAACCGTAGTGGGCACCACTACAATCTTGTCCTTTCCCCCTTTGCCCGGTTTGACCATCCGTCCCACACGTATCTTCTTGGGGAATCCGTCTTCTTCTCTCTGTTTGTCCTGTTCAAGCAATTCATCAAGGGAACGCATGCAGTTAATATACGTGTTCATAGGCCGGGGAATGTCCTGTAGCTTCGAAAGGTCATGATAGTCATAGATTCCGTCAAGCCCAAAAGGTAAAACCATTGTCCCGGGCTTACTTTTCAATACCGTCTCTTCAGGAAGGCCATGGTAGCCCCCGCCGTCTATCTCCCGCGAAATCTCTTGCTCTTGTTCCGGCGTCAGACCCTTTGTTTTTAATTCGTTGTAATATTTGAGGCCTTTCGGATCCATGTTTCGTATCCTACTTTATTTCTCATCTTCCTGGGTGCAGAAATATTCGATGGTCTTCTGTGCGCATGTCCTGCAGTAGTTCAGCTTATTGAGCATGGTGTCTATCATTCTGTCGTAGAGCTTCTGGTTTTCTTCGTTAGTACGATTGGCAAGGGCTCCAATGAGACTGCCGGCTCCCGCAATATCCGACTTAAGTCGGACATCTGTGACCGCCTTCACCAGTTCTATATTGTCCATAAAATCATAATCCGGATCTACGGAAATCTTCTGCCCGTAAATCTTTCGAATAGAGGTTCTAAACGACTCGCGCTGCTCATCAGTTTTAAGTCCCAACCGCTCTTCGACACTTTTGATGTATCGTTCATCGACCTTTATGGCCTTTAGTTCGCCGGTCTGTGGGTCTTTATATTTCCACATTTTATCAGGCCCCAGATTTTCAGCATCAATGCCGATAATCATATTGACATAATTCATGACGTCCTTTCGAATCGCCAAAGGTTCATCCATGTAAGCATTGAACATTTCAGTCATAATTCGCTCCCGGTATAATCCTTTTGCGATTTTAAGATCTTCCATGTACTTGACCCGATCATTGGTATCGTTCACATAGTCCAGGACAATCCTTTCAAGAGCCTTGTAAACATCATATGCGAACATGCATTTGCCTTCATTGGTTTCGGAGCTTTCGATCAACAACTGAATCGCCCGTCCCAGATTTCGCTGGCCCAGGCCTTTCTGGCCAAATCGTTGAATGATTTCCGGATTCTGATTGAGAGTATCGATGACTTCCGCAAGAGTTTTAATGCTTTTTTCCCCGGCAATTTCTCCGGCAGCCAATTTCATTGTTTCAACCGGCGTCAGCTTTTCAGATCTGGGAAGCCGGCTCAGCACCACCCCGACTGACGCGGCATAATTCAGATTGGGATCCTGATGAAGATCTTCACGGGTCAATGTGGTCCTGGCTTCACTTCCAATGGCGTAAAAGGTAAGGTCCTTTTGCAGTTTATAATTGGTATTATGGGAAACATAACAAATCCGGCACCGGTCGACGATGGGTGCTTCTTCCTTTTCAGAAAGAAACCGATTAAATTCCATGTTGTTGCTGGTGGCGATAATCAAGGTGTCGATAGGCCATTTATAGCCGTCAATTTCAATGGTTCGGTTCTGAATAACGCCCAGATAAACCTGAACCAGATCCTTCTTGTTCTTGAATATTTCATCGCTGAAATGGATACCTCCGCCGGCAACACGCGCCAGGGCACCCCGTCTTAAATCAAAACGATACGGATTGTTGGTGTCGGTGATATGAAGCAGCCGCTGGATGGATTCCTCACCCAGCAAATCAACAGAAGATGAGGTGATCTTATCCTTGGCCGGATATTTACCTGTGACGGTTCCAAGACTTTCAGTCAAGGGTACCGGAAAAATTTTGATAAATTTAAGCATTTCATCGATTTTGCCATCAGTATAGTTACGGATGTCATTCCAGATGTATTCGCTGCATGCTCCAAGAGGTCGGTAATTTTCATAAAGCTTATCTATTTCTGCAACAGAAAACCCAATCGTTTCAGCCAGAAAAGTTTTATTCTTTTCGGGATCTTCAAAAAGATTCATGGCCAGAATCATAGGATCTTCGTAAGTTTGAGACTCAATGTAAGAGATCCTCCCATAATTACCGAGTTTGTCCAAGTTAATGAACCTGAAAGTATATTTTCTATTACTGCTGTTAGAAAGAAAACCGCGGTACTTGTTGCAGAGAAAATCAACGAAAAAAGTTTTACCGTTTCCGGGTTCACCCACCAGTACATAGGCCATCTCAGCAGAAGATCCACTCTCGGCAGCATCTTTAACATAAGATACGAAACTATTGATTTCGTCGTACATACCAATAATATGCTTTTTCCCGGTACGAAATATACTGAAATCATAGGTAGATCTGCCGTTCACAACCACTTTTCCAATGTCACTTTCCAGAATCATTCGAGTGACACACTGAAAGGCGTTTTCAAAGCATCTTTTTCCATCTTTGACATCTAACAAATGATGGCTAAGCTCGGTGTCAGATTTATTCGCCATTTCACACCTCCAGATTAACCTATTTATTTGAATTTGAACGACAATTTTTATTTGTTACTATCTTATTTAAAGTAAAAATATTTCCCCAGATTCCACTTAAAAATGGTGTATGAAATGATTCCCCAAATTGTTAACGCACCCACGCCTTGGGCATATCGAAGGGTATCAGGTGAAATTTTAAAACAGATCATTTCCATTTTTTAATCCTCTTTAAAAGACCCGTTCTTTTGTGTTTTTTGCCAGAATTTGAGTTCAACCTAGCTTTTGTCCAGTTTTACTTTTTGGAAAATGATTCAACGGGTTACCGGTCCTTTAAATTCTGGTTTAATTGCTTGAGAGCATCCATTATATTTTCAAATTCTGTTGACTTTTTAAAAAAATAATCAGCCCCCAATTCCATGCATTTTTTACGGTACTGGGGAAAAGCATAGTTGGTCAACATGATCACCCGTATCTTTTCATTATTGTTCTTAATGTATTTGAGCACATCTATTCCATCTACACCGGGCATCTTAATATCTAGTATCACCACATCAGGATTTAGCTTTCTAAGAGCTTTTATAGCTCCAATTCCGTCTCTTGACTCACCAATAATTACAATCTCAGGGAGGTCGGAGAGCATAACTTTAAGCCGCTCAAGAATCAGTATTGAATCGTCTGCTATAAATACCCTCACCAGATAATCTCCGTGAACTTTTTTTAATTTTTCTTTTAATTAAAATATAATGCTAAAAGCTTTGACCGTCTGCAGGGTTTTTCTGTTTATTTTGTAAGGCTTTTCAGTTTCTTTCTTGAGATTTTATTTGATTTTCCTTGAGATTTATCCCTCAACTTGTAAGGATTATCTCTTAGAATATAGAAGTAGTTAAAAGATTGAACGTCTTGGGAGTTGTGAGATTGGTAGGTGGTAGAATAAGAGCCATGAGATTTGTTTTGCTGCCGTTAGTCAATTAATCCATATTTTATGGCATAGCGTATTAGCTCTGCGTTGCTTTTCATTCTCATTTTTTCAAAAATACGAGATTTATAGCTACTAACAGTTTTTTCACTAATGAATAGGGCCTTTGCAATATCTTTTAACCGTTTTCCTTCTGCAAGCATAGTCATTACTTGAAACTCGCGATCAGAAAGACTTTCATGAGGCGGTTTTTCACCTTTGACAAGAGAGACTGCCAATGTTTCAGCAAGAGTTGAGGTTACATATTTACCGCCGCTATATACTTTACGTATAGCTCGGATCAATTCTTCCGGCGCAACCTTTTTTGTCAAATATCCAGAGGCGCCTGCTTTCAATGCTCTCACCGCATATTGTTCTTCCGGATATATACTTAGCATGAGAACGGGAAGTTTAGGATATTCTTTTTTTATTTCATTTAATATATCCAATCCGCTGAAGTCAGGCATACCTATATCTAGTACAACAACATCATACTTGTTCTTGGATATCTTAGCTAACACTTCCCGCCCGTTGATTGCTTCATCACTAACAACTATATCGGAAGTATCAGAAACAATCTGTATTAACCCTTGCCGAACCACTGCATGATCATCGGCAATGAGAATCCGTATCATCCTGGTACTCCTATTTCTTTAAAGTGATCTACGATTTGAAATGTTTCAAATTTTCCTGTTATAAGAATTAAGGTTCAGCAATTGGGAATCGCAAAGTTAAAATCCATTCTCTTTCTAACATAAGCATCTAATTTATAAGACCCTATATATCTGCATGCCATCTTTTCACCTTTTATTGTTTTCAACCGGGATAATTACTGTTACCGTTGTCCCTTTATTTCGAGACGCTTTTATCTTCGATTTACCATCCAAGACGTGAGCTCTCTCCCGGATTCCCATTAGTCCAAATGATTTTGGATGGGAAATTTTCTTTTTTGGTATCCCTTTTCCATTATCTTTAACTTCAAGCATTAACTCACCAGCTTTCTTTTTCAATTCAATACTTACCATTGTTGCATTTGCATGACGTGCCACATTCGTCAGTGCCTCCTGGACAATGCGAAAAATAGCTGTGGAATGCTCTTTTTCAACAGTAGCGTCTCTGAGATCTATGTTAACTCGACACTTAACACCTGTCCGATTTTGAAAATCTCCCGCCTGCCATTCAATAGCTTCACCAAGACCGAGATCATCTAGTATGCCTGGTCTTAATGCCGTGATAATTCTTTCTATCGATTCTATCGCTGCGTCAAGAATTTTCTCCATCGACTTTGTTTTTTCAATCAGTTGTTTTTGCTCTTTGGGTAAGCGCCTTTCAAGCCAAAATAAATCCATTTTAAACGCGGTTAGGGCCTGTCCGAGATCATCGTGAACCTCACGGGCAATGCTTGTCCTCTCCTGCTCCCTGGATGATTGCAAATATGCTGAGAGATCTCGTAACCTTTCACCTGAAATCTTTAATTTTTCTTCTGCCTGCTTGCGTTTGGAGATATCAATAATACTCCCCAATATTGCAGCTCTTCCTTTGTATTGGATGCGGGTTGTCATTGTTTCACACCAAATAGTTTCACGATCTTTTCTGAGCCTTCGAACCTCATACTGCCTGGGAATATATTCTCCTTTTAGTCTTTTCAGGGTTCTTCTTTTAATCGTTTTCCTTTGATTGGGATGGGTTAATAGAAAGTGATTCTTTCCGAGCAGTTCTTCAGGAGTATAGTCATGGATTTCTGCAAATCGCTTATTGACATATACATATTTTCCGTCCTGATGGATGAAAATGCCCATTAAGGAACTTTCTATAAGTGCTTTGTATCTTTCCTCACTTTCTCGTAGAGCTTTCTCTGAGTACTTTTGTTCAATCGCTTTTTTTTCTACCTTCTTTCCCCTTTTATCTAATTCATTATAAGTTGATTTGTCACTCATTAGTAGCTTCTCCGACAGAAATAAGAAAAGGCCTATAATAAGGTATATTATAAAATGCCATTTGCGAACCTTTAACGTAACATATAGCTTACCACCTGAATTTAATCTAATTTCAGACTATATTCGATATTAGTTCATTCCTCAAGGAATATTTAGATGATACTTTATAATCGTTTAAATTAGCATAAAAAAATTAGAAAATTCAATGATTTTGATTTATGTAGAAGGATTTAAGAAGCTTAATTCGAATATTAAACAGAATGTCTTTTTTATAAAAAATAAAGCTATAGAAAGTGTTTTTGTGGATTGATCCGAGGTTGGTTTGTAGAGTAGAGCCTTGGTGCAGTTGCTTTAGATGTGGGAAGTGGCTGTTTCCGACGGCTTTCGCACTATGTCGGTGCCTTAATCCTCACCATGGCATCTTTCCCTTAACCCCCTCGTCGAACCGGACATCGGGTTTTCCCCGGTACGGCTCTCCGACGACCTTCCCCGATGGCTTATCAGCAACCGTTGTCGTTGATTTACAGATCCTAACCGAACTGGCATAGTCCCAGTCGAACAGGCAACCTGTTGTGGACCCTCCCACAGCCCCTCGATTGATCACTGTACTTCCGCTTCAGGAAAATTCGTATTCGCTCCCGGACAAAGGCGTTAAGCTTCGCAAACCGTTTGATGTCCGGCTGGACCGCCTTGTGATAGTTATTCCAACCCCTTATCACTGGATTCAACTCAATAACCAACTCTTCCAGTGACAGGTAGTATCGTCGACCTATCACATCTCGTATTCGCTGTTTTATCCGCCTCATAGAGCGATTGGATGGCCATGCACTACAAAACCGCTTTACTTTCGCATCCTCCCGACTTGTCGCACATAAACGAAAATGTACACCAAGAAAATCAAATCCGTCCTCTGCTCTTACTATTCGGGTCTTTTCCCTATTTAGTTGTAGGCCGAGACGGCTTAACATCCGGCGTACTCGTTGCAGTGTTCTCTCGCCGTTTCGCCATAAAAGGATCACAAAGTCATCGCAGTACCGGACGAGCGTCCCTGGTATTCCCGACAGTTGAAACATTTTATCGAATGAATGAAGGTAGATATTTGCCAGTAATGGAGATATTACACCTCCCTGGGGTGTCCCCAATCCATCCGGCTTAATGTATTCACCCTCTTCCATTACCCCGGCCCTTAGCCAACCCTGTATTAACTTTAAAACCCGGGGATCAGCTATGCGGCGTTTTAGCAACTTCAGTAATATATCCTGAGGAATACTATCAAAATATTTCTTTATGTCGGCATCGATTACAATGCTCTGGCGCCTGCATGTAATTGCAAACCGTATGGCCTTTATGGCCATATGAGCACTTTTGCCCGGTCGAAACCCATAAGAACAATCCAGAAAATTAGTCTCGAATATTGGCTCGATTACCAGTTTTGTCGCAGCCTGCGCCACGCGATCCTTTATGACCGGAATGCCTAAAGGCCTCTTTTCAGTTTTCCCGGGTTTATCTATCCAACAGCGACGTACTGGCTGCGGTCGGTAACGTCGAACTCTCAATTCTTCTCGTATCTCCCGCAGAAATGTCTCTACACCAATTTCATTCTCGATGTATTCAATACTCTGTCGGTCAACTCCCGGTGCACCTCTATTCGACCTTACTTGCTTCCAGGCCACCCAAAGTACATCTTCACGATATATCTTATCGTAAAGAGCTCCGAATCTCCTATCCAGCGACTGTTTCGCTGCACGGGACAGTTTGCTCTGCAAGGCTTGGACTTTATTACGCACGTTCATAGCTTTTTGAGCACTCATGCTATCCTTCCTCACAAATCAAACGCGATCGAAGTATGGCCCCACGCTCGGGGTAAGTTATGCTGTCTTACCCGTCCTCACTTCAAGACCAATCCGACTTCCCTACGCCCGTCACAAGCAACTTGCCGGCATCACCCAACTTGATGCTTGCTTACCGCAGGCGGAGTCCTGCGGAGACGCTGGGACCTCAGGTCCTACCTCCGTTATCTTTCACCACATGCCATTGGCCATACCCCGGGTCCCCTGCAGGTGCATCTGCCCTTTGCTTCCCTGCAAGCACTGGCCTTCCCCCTATCACCAGAAGATCGGCGAGTAGTCCGTCTACAACGGATTTATCCCTCACCCGGACTCTCCCAGCTACATCCGTCCGGTTTGCAGTCACGAGGCTGCACCATTCGCTTTATGCTACGGCCTGTGGTTTTGGCTGGCACCCCTGGCTGGGTAAAACCCGCACATCATGCGAGCCGTCTCGGTACCATGTCGGGGCAAGTTCAGCCGTGTGTCACCACACGTACCCGCCCTCTGCCTACATATCCAAAAGGGCAATTGATATGACGACCTCCTTTCATGTCGTTAGATAACGGTCTCGAGACCTCGTACGGTGATACCTTGCAATAAATCAAAATATCCAATGATTACAAGCTTATGTGATACTAAAAACCTATCTGGTCCTCAGTATCAGCATATTAATGAAAACTTGGTAATCCACTCACCACAACATATTGTATAAGTCCATTCCAAACAAATATGGGCTTAAATTTAAAATTTATTACCGAATATTATCCTTTAAGATTTATAAAACCTAACCACAAGATA
>Ga0209536_100004908_pt1 | contig 21027 bp, 15 predicted proteins | sample DeeMarSeWOR28_12_FD_187461 | JGI IMG/M metagenome (GOLD analysis project Ga0209536, IMG submission 187461) | Marine sediment microbial communities from White Oak River estuary, North Carolina - WOR-2-8_12 (SPAdes) (version 2) | ecosystem: Environmental > Aquatic > Marine > Intertidal zone >... | reverse complement strand
CGCCGTGGTGCTTCTCTTCGAGGCCTGGATGATCGGGGCGGTCTGTCGCGACCTGGCCACCGCGGACTATCTGGTCGCGTTGCTCTCCGAGGCCCTGCCCGCCGGCCTGCTGCCCGTGCTGCTCTTCGGCCTGGCCTGCCTGGTCGCCTTCGCCACGGGCTCTTCCTGGTCCACCATGTCGATCCTGCTGCCGAACGTGGTCGCCCTGGCGGCGGCGATCGGCGCCGACGCTCCGCTGGGTGCCGTCGGCATGGTGGCCCTCTGCATCAGCGCCGTGCTCGAGGGCGCGGTGTTCGGCGACCACTGCTCGCCCATCTCGGACACCACGGTGCTGTCCTCGGTGGCCACGGGCAGCGACCACATCGATCACGTCCTCACCCAGGCCCCCTACGCGGCGCTGGTGGCGGCGGTCGCCCTCGGCTGCGGCTACCTGCCGCTGCTCTGGATGCCGGGCTGGGGCGCGGGTGTGGCGCTGCTCTCGGGGGCCGCGCTGCTGCTCGCGATCCTGCTGGTGGTGGGACGCCGCAGTGAGGGCGGGGCCGTGCTGGCGGATGGCGAAGTCGTCCCATAGGCTCCGGTGATCAGCGGCGTCCCCGGCGTTCGCGGTCGCTAGCGCGGACGGCCGACGCCGAGGGTGCCCTCCGGAGTCCGGCGCAGCGAGGAGCCGGGGCCCGCGCGCTCCTGCCCGGGACCGGTCGACGCCCCCCCGACCTGCGACGCGATCCCGCGTCCCGAGATCGGAGGCGACCACGCGATGACCCACCACCACTTCGACAAGCTGACCCGGCTTCCTCCCTACATCCTCGCCGAGGTGATCGAGCTGATGAAGTCGGCGCGCCGCGCAGGCGACGACATCATCGATCTGGGAATGGGTAATCCCGACCTCGAGACCCCGCCCCACGTGGTGGAGAAGATCTGCGAGGCTGCGCGCAATCCCCGCAACCACCGCTACTCCGCGTCTCGCGGCATTCCGAACCTGCGCGCCGCGATCTGCGAGTGGTACGAGCGGCATCACGGTGTGACGCTGGATCCGGACGGGGAGGCGATCGCGGTGATCGGTGCGAAGGAGGGCCTCTCCCACTTCGTGCTCATGACGATTGGCCCCGGCGACGTCGTGCTCTGCCCGGACCCCGCGTATCCGATCCACCAGTACTCGGTGATCATCGCGGGTGGAGATCTGCGCCACGTTCCGCTCACCGCCGACACGGACTTCATCGCGAATCTCGAGCTCGCGATCAGTCGCACCTGGCCGAAGCCGAAGATGCTGATCCTCTCCTTCCCCCACAATCCCACCACCCAGGTTGTGGACCGGGGCTTCTTCGAGCGGATCGTCGCCTTCGCGAAGGCCCACGACCTGATGGTGCTCCACGACTTCGCCTACGCGGAGGTGTGCTTCGACGGCTATCAGCCGCCGAGCATCCTCGAGGTGCCGGGGGCGAAGGACGTCGCCATCGAGTTCGTGTCCCTCTCGAAGAGCCACTCCATGGCCGGCTGGCGCGTGGGCTTCGCCTGCGGCAATCGGGAGATGATCCACGCCCTCACCCGGATCAAGAGCTACCTCGACTACGGCATGCCCCAGGCCATCCAGATCGGGGCGATCGTCGCGCTGCGCGGACCCCAGGACGTCGTGACCCACAACCAGGACGTCTATCGCGAGCGCCGAGACACATTGATCGACGGGCTGGGCGCCCCGGGAGAGGGCGCGTGGAAGATCGAGAAGCCCCTCGGCACCATGTTCGTCTGGGCGAAGATCCCAGAGCCCCTGACGGAGCTGGGTTCGATGGAGTTCTCGAAGCAGCTCATTCGCGAGGCGAAGGTCGCCGTTTCGCCGGGCCTGGGCTTCGGTCAGACCGGCGAGGGCCATGTGCGCTTCGCACTGGTCGAGAACAAGCACCGCATCCGTCAGGCCGTTCGCGGGATCCGGCGCTTCCTGCGCGACGCGGGCGTGACTGGCTGATTTCGACTCGGGAGTCGGTCGCGCGGCCGCGCGATCCGAGGAGGTGAGTGTGGCGAAGAGGGTGGGTGTCGGCCTGATTGGTCTCGGGACGATCGGAACGGGTGTCGTGAAGGTGCTCGCCTCGAACGCGGAGGTGATCGAGCAGCGTCTGGGTTTCCCGCTGCGACTCGTTCGCGTGGCGGATCTCGACACCCAGACCGACCGGGGGGTCGACCTCTCCGGCGTCCGCTTCGACTCGGATTCGGACGGATTGATCGACGACCCGGAGGTCGAGATCGTCGTCGAGCTGATCGGCGGCTACGACGTCGCCCGGCGGCTCGTGCTGCGTTCGATCGAGGCCGGAAAGCACGTGGTGACCGCGAACAAGGCCCTGCTGGCCCTGCACGGCAGCGAGATCTTCGGGACCGCCTTGCGTCGCGGCGTCGACGTCGCCTTCGAGGCCAGCGTCGCGGGCGGTATTCCGATCCTGCGCTCGATTCGCGAAGGGCTCGTCGCCAATCGCATCGAGAGCGTCCGGGGCATCATGAACGGCACGACGAACTACGTCCTGACCGAGATGGAGGAGACCGGCGAGGACTTCGACGTGGTGGTGAAGCGGGCCCAGGACCTGGGCTACGCCGAGGCGGACCCGAGCTTCGACCTGGACGGTGTGGACGCGGCGCACAAGCTCACGCTGCTGGCCGCCATGGCCTTCGGCGCCGAGCTCACGTTCAAGGAGGTGCCCACCGAGGGCATCCGGGGCCTGACCCCGGTGGACTTCGAAGCGGCGTCGGAGCTCGGCTACCGCATCAAGCTGCTCGGGATCGCGAAGTGCCACGTCGGCGACGACGGGCAGGAGCGGCTCGAGGCGCGCGTCCACCCCACCCTGGTGCCGAAGCGGAGCCTGCTCGCGAAGGTCGAGGGCGCGATGAACGCGGTTGCCGTGCACGGCGACGCGGTGGGGCCGACCCTCTTCTACGGCGCCGGTGCGGGTGAGCTCCCCACCGCCAGCGCCGTGATCGCGGACCTGGTGGAGATCGCCCGGGAGATCCGTCGCGGCGGGGCCGGGCGTGTGGCCCCGCTCTCCTACGTTCCTGAGGCCCTGCGTCCGCTGCCGCCGGTCCCCCTGGGCGACCTCTGGGGGCGCGCCTACCTCCGCTTCACCGCGCTGGACCGTCCGGGCGTGCTGGGGCACATCGCTGGCGTGCTGGGCGACCATGAGATCGGCATCGAGTCGGTGATCCAGAAGGGCAGGGGGGGCGTGACGGAGGCGGTCCCGGTCCTGGTCCAGACGCACCCCGCCCGGGAGGCGGCGATTCGCGCCGCTCTCGAGCAGATCGACCGGCTCCAGGACGTCACGGCGCCGACGCGCCTCGTCCGCATCGAGGAGGACGTCTAGGGGCGCCCCGGGGGTCGCTCGCCTAGCATGATGATCGACGCCGTCGAGGGGCCCATAGGGGTCGGAGAGGTCATGTCGCAGAAGCCCGCCTACCGCAGCTGGTTCCGAAGCATTCGCGACCACCAGGAGACCTACGAGCTCGACGAGATCGTCTACACCGCCCGAGACGGCTCGCTCCTCGAGGTCGTCCACGACATGGACGAGCTGCGAAAGACGCCCGCGGTCGAATGGAAGCGCGTCTTCCGCGAGCGCGCGCACTCGAGCGAGTGGCCCTACGGCTCGGGGGTCTGGGGAAAGAAGGAGTGGGTGCTCCCGGGCGTCGACAACGAGAACGTGGTGTCCATGTACGAGGGCAACACGAATCTCTTCTGGGCGGAGCGTTACGGCCGCGAGCTCGGACTCGAGGAGCTCTGGATCAAGCAGTGCGGCAACTCCCACACCGGGTCCTTCAAGGACCTCGGCATGACCGTGCTCGTGTCGATGGTGAAGGAGCTCATCCATCGCGGGAAGGAGATCCCCGCGGTGGCCTGCGCGTCCACGGGAGACACGTCGGCGGCCCTGGCCGCGTTCGCGGCGGCGGCCTCGATCCCCGCGATCGTCTTCCTGCCGCGGGGGAAGGTGTCCATCGCCCAGCTGATCCAGCCGGTGTCGAACGGCGCCATCGTCTTCGCGCTGGACACCGATTTCGACGGCTGCATGGAGATCGTCAAGCAGGTCGCCGAGAAGGACGGGATCTATCTGGCGAACTCGATGAACAGCCTGCGCATCGAGGGGCAGAAGACGGTCGGGATCGAGATCGTCGAGCAGTTCGACTGGGAGGTGCCCGACTGGCTCGTCATCCCCGGCGGCAACCTCGGAAACGTGTCCGCGCTGGCGAAGGGCCTCGACATGATGGTCGATCTGGGGCTCGTCGACCGCCGCCCGCGCATCGTCTGCGCCCAGGCCGAGGCCGCGAATCCGCTCTACCTCTCCTACCAGCGCGGCTTCGAGGTCTTCGAGCCGATCGCTGCGAGGCCCACCATCGCCAACGCGATCCAGATCGGGAACCCGGTGTCCATCGAGAAGGCGATCGACGCGCTGAAGCGCTACGACGGCATCGTGGAGCAGGCGACGGAGGCCGAGATCGCAGAGTCCTGCGCCCGGGCCGATCGCACGGGTTTGTTCAACTGCCCCCATACGGGCGTAGCGCTCGCAGCCATGGAGAAGCTCGTGAAGCGCGGCGACATCTCCAGTCGGGATCGCGTGGTGGTGCTCTCGACGGCGCACGGGCTCAAGTTCGTGGACTTCAAGCTCCAGTACCACGAGATGCGTCTGGCCGGCGTCGAGTCGAAGCTCGCGAATCCGCCGATCGAGCTGCCGGCCCGCTACGAGCCCGTGCGGGACCAGATGCTCCGAGAGATCGAGCGCCGCTTCGGTCACTGAGGGAGCCCTTGTTCACCGGAATCATCGAGGCCGTCGGTCGAGTCGCGGAAATCGAGCGGCAGGGCGATCTGGCGCGGCTGGCGATCGACGCTCCCGAGATCGTGGAGGGCGTGCAGATCGGGGACAGCGTCGCCGTGAACGGCGGCTGCCTCACCGTGACGCGCATCGAGGGCGGACGCCTCCACTTCGAGGCGGTACGCGAGACCCTGGAGCGCACGTCGCTGGGCGATCTCACGGGCGGTGCGCGGGTGAACGTGGAGCGCGCGATGCGCGCCGGTGGGCGCCTCGACGGGCACATCGTCCAGGGGCACGTAGACGGAACCGGCGTGGTGCGCTCCCTCGATCGAAGTGGCGACGACGTCCGACTCGTGGTGGATTGCGGTTCCGAGATCACGGACTTCCTGGTGGAGAAGGGCTCGGTGGCCATCGACGGCGTCTCGCTCACCGTGGTGGACGTATTTCCCTCCGGCTTCGACGTCGCCCTGATCCCCCACACGCTCGAAGCCACGAATCTGGGCGACCGGAAGCCCTCGGACCGGGTCAATCTCGAAGCCGACGTCCTCGGGAAGTACGTGAAGCGCTACCTGGACCGGATCGTTCCCGCATCGGGGCGGGTCGGCTGAGTCGGAGGACCGGCAGGCTCGCCGCCGTGGTCCGGCCCCTCTCGACCGCCTCGGCGCTGGTGGCGCTCGCGGGCCTGGCGCTCGTCGTGGTCGCGATCGCGGGACGGCCGCTGGCGACGGACGACACCTGGTGGCACCTGGCCATGGGAAGTCTTTACGCGACGGGAGACCTCTGGCCCCGCGCCGATCCGCTGCTGCACACCACGGTCCTGCGGCCGCCGGTGCCCCACGAGTGGCTGTTCCAGGTCGGCCTCTTCCGGCTCCGGGAGTGGCTGGGCTTTCCGGCGCTCCGGGTGCTGCACGGGGCCGCCGTGCTGGCTCTACTGGGCTCGGTCTACGCCGTCTCTCGCCGGGCCTCCGGCGATCGCGTGGCTGCGGCCTTCGCGACCCTGGTCTTCCTCGCGCTGTCCTGGTTTCGACTGGTACAGCTGCGACCGGAGGTCTTCAGCGCCCTGGCGGTGGTGGCCCTCTACGCCCTCGCCCTGCGGCCCGAAGTCGGGCCCGATCGAGCCCGCACGCTTCTCTGCCTGGGACTCTTCGCCGTCTGGGTGAACGCCCACTCGCTGTTCGCGATCGGTCTGTGCCTGCTCGTGGCGGCGCTGCTGGGCGCCGCGCTCCACGCGGTCCTGCGCACCTTCGTGGACGCTCCGGGGGCCGACCCGAATCCGACCCGGACCCGGCGGCTGGTCCTCGCCCTGGCGGCGGTGCTGGCGATTACCTGGCTCAACCCGCGCGGGTTCGATCAGCACCTCACCTTCTTCACCGAGTCGCGGGCGGGCCTGATCTGGAAGATCCGTGACGACTTCCTGCCCTGGCAGCCCTTCGTCGCGCCAGTCGATGCGGGGCAGGTCTTCACGCCGTTGGCGTGGGGACTGATCGATGCGCTCTACGCCCTGGTGCTGGGCTGTGCCCTCTGGCGGCTCTGGCGCCTGCATCGCACGCGCAGTGCCGCGGCGCTGCGCGGCCTCGACCCGGTGCACCTCGGCCTCGCCCTGGCGTCCGGGGTCGCCTGCCTGGTCTCGGTGCGCTTCCACTGGCTCTGTCTCTTCCCCCTGCTCTACCTGCTGCGGCAGTGGCGGGCGTGGCGGCCGGTCCCCGAGGCGGCACGCGCCGCGCTCGCGGTCGGCTGTGTCGTCCTCGCCCTGGCGACGCCGCGAAGCGCGGGCTTCGCCGCCTACGCCAGCGAGCTCGCGTTCGAGCCCGACGGCTACCGCAGCCAGTGGATGGACGAGCGCTACTGCGGTCCGGGCATGCGCTTCCTGCGCGACGCGCAGCTCGAGGGGCGGCTCTACCACCCCTTCAATCTCGGCGGATTCCTCGGCTACTGGCTGGCGCCCGACCTGCGTACCTTCATCGACGGGCGTCTCGACCACGTCCCCGCCGAGGTGCTGGACGACTACCTCGCGATCCGTCGCGCCAGCCGCACCGGCCCGACCCACGTGCTGCGCGATCGCCTGGACCGCTGGGGCGTGGACGTCTTCGTCGCTGACGCCTTCGCACCGGAGCGCTACGACCAGCGTCTGTCGGGGACGCATCTGCGCCGGCTTCCGGAGTGGATCCCCGTCTACGCGTCGAGCAGCTGCGTGATCCATCTCCGGCGCAATCCTCGCAACCGTCCGAACCTGGAGCGGGTGGTGGCGTACTACGCCCTTCGCGAGGTCCCCTTCGATCCGCAGCGGGGGCTGCGCGTGGGTCGCGCCCTCGAGGTGGCTGCCGAGTGGGCCGACGCCCAACGACTGCGGCACCCGGCGCAAGGCGCCCTGGAGGCCCAGGTGGCCCGGGGGAGCCAGGCGGAGCAGGTCTTCGCCCTCGAGCAGCTGGCGGCTCATGCCTGGCGGATCGGGGACTTCGACGCGCAGATCCCCCTCGACCGGGCCCACCTGCGACTGAGGCCCGACGCGCGCACGCCCGGAGTCCGGCTGGCGGACGCCCTGATCCAGCGCGGCCGGCACCGGGCGGCGCTGGCGGTGCTGGCGAAGGTGCTCGCCCGCCACCCGGGGGACCCCGAGGCGGCGTACCTGGAGCGTCGCGCCCGGCGCGAACTGGGGGAGTCGGGCGCTCCACACCAATAGACTGACTAGTCGGTTTTGGATAGTCTCGCACCCGATGGAGCTGCCGCGAGCCCGCACGCGACGTCCGGCCGAGGAGCGTCGCGCCCAGATCCTCGAGGCCGCGCTCCACTGCTTCGGCACCAAGGGCTTCCACGCCGCCACGATGGACGATCTCGTGCGGGCCTCGGGGCTGTCGAAGGGCAGTCTCTACTGGCACTTCGAGGGCAAGCGGGCCGTCTTCCTGGCGATCGTGGATAGCTTCGCCTCCGCCACCTTCGGCGACTGGGACGAGCTGCTGGCCGAGGGATGCACGGCCCTGGAGGTGGTGGATGCGGTCGTGTGTCGCGCCTTCGAGCGCTTCGCAGACGCGTCGATGCTGAGCGCCTGGGCCGAGTTCTTTGCCGACGCCGAGGCGCGGGAGCGGCTCGCGGCGGTCTACGCCGAGGTCCGGAAGCGCCTCGCCGGTGCGCTCCGGCGCGACGTCGAGCGGGGACTGCTGCGCGCGCTCGACGCCGAAGGGGTCGCCGCGGCGCTCACCGGCGCCGCAGAGGGACTGATGCTCCAGTCGATGGTCGACGAGGGCTTCGACCTGCGCGGCCATTGGAGAGTGACCATGGACGTCATGCGTCGGGGGATCGAGGCGTGAGGGCGGGGCTCGCGATTGCGTTCGCGCTCGGCCTCGGCCTCGGCCTGGGAGGGGCGGGGATGGCGTCGGCGGCGCCGCTCGAGCCGCCGCCGGAGGGGGTCGAGGCCCGCGACATCGCCGAGCGGGCCGAGGAGGCGCTCCGCAGCGAGCGGACCTTTCTCGCCGCCGAGATGACCGTGATCTCGCCGCGCCTCACGGCGCCGCGGGTCGTCGCCTTCGAGAACTGGGACGACCGACCCGGACGGCGCTCGTTCATCCGTATCTCTGCGCCGGCGAAGGACGCGGACACGACGTTTCTGAAGCTCCATCCGAATCTCTGGATGTACGTGCCGAGGGTCGAGCGGACGATGCGGATTCCGCCCTCGATGATGCTCCAGTCGTGGATGGGGAGTGACTTCACCAACGACGATCTCGTGAAGGAGTCGAGCTCGCTCGACGACTACGATCACCACCTGCTCGGCGTCGACCCGTCCCCCGAAGGTCACGAGGGGCTCCGGGCCTACGTGGTCGAGTACGTGCCCCACGAGGATGCGGCGGTCGTGTGGGGACGGATCGTCACCTGGATCGAGGTGGAGCACGGCACGCCCCTGCGCCAGGAGTTCTACGACGAGGGAGGCGAAAGGCTGCGACTGATGGAGTTCGGCGAGATCGAGGAGGTGGATGGGCGCTACTACCCGCGCTCCTGGACGATGCGGCCGCTGGACAAGGAGGGTCACGAGACGCGCATCCACGTTCGCGAAGTGCGCTTCGACGCGGCCATCGAAGACTCGGTCTTCACCAAGCGGAACCTGACGAAGAGACGATAGTGTCGTTCGAGCTGCGAATGGCCTGGAGAAACGTCTGGCGCAACCCGCGCCGGACGGCCCTCACGGTCGCTGCCACGGTCTTTGCCGTGGTGCTCGTGATGGTGGCGGTGGCGATGGGTGCCGGCACCCACGAGAAGATGATCGAGGACACGGTCCGCGTGAACGCGGGCCACGTCCAGGTCTCGGGCCCCGGCTATCGGGCGAAGCGCACACTCGAGCAGTACCTGCACTTCGACGACGAGGTCGTGCGTCGCCTCGTCCGGGCGGAGGGCGCCATCGGCGTCGCCCCGCGCATCACCAGCTTCGGTCTGCTCTCCCAGGACAGCGCCACCCGCGGCGTGGCGGTGGTCGGAGTCGATCCGCTGCGCGAGGGATCGGTGACGACGCTTCCCGGACGGGTGCGCGAGGGCCGCTTCCTCGCGCCGGAGGGCTTCCGGGAGATCCTGCTCGGTGGGCGGTTGGCGCGCATCCTCTCGGCCGGGGTCGGCGACGAGGTCCTCCTCTACTCCATCGCCTACTCGATGGAGAGCGCCTACGAGCTCTTCCGGGTGGTGGGCATCCTCAAGCTCCCGGAGGCGACGATGGACCGCTCCCTGGCGGTGATCTCTCTGGGCGACGCCCAGGAGTTCTTCGTCTACGGAGACCGCGTGAGCGAGATCGCGATCCTGGCCGACGACTCGGACAGCGTCCCGGTTCTAGCGAGTGCCGTGCAGCGTGCAGTCGGCGAGCGGCCTGCGGAGGTGCACACCTGGCGGGAATCCATGCCCGAGCTCGAGCAGCTCATCCTTCTCGACGACGCCGGGATGTACGTGATGCTCGCCGTCCTGGTCGTGGTGGTGGGCTTCGGCATCCTGAATACGATCCTGATGGCGGTGCTCGAGCGCAAGCGCGAGTTCGGAGTCGTGCTGGCCCTGGGCCTCAAGCCACGTGCGATCTTCACCATCGTCTACCTCGAGTCGCTGCTCCTCGCCCTGGTGGGGTTGGTGATCGGCCTGGCCATCGCACTGCCCCTGATCCTCTACCTGCAGGCCCATCCGATTGCGCTCGCCGGCGACGCGGTGGAGGCCATGGAGCTCTTCGGCATCGAGCCCCAGGCGACCTGGAAGCTGAAGCCCCTGAACCCTCTGGGCTCGGTGCTCACCATCCTGGGGGTGGCCATCGTGGCGGCGCTCTATCCCGCTGCGAAGGCGAGCCGCGCCCGACCCGTGGAGGCGCTGCGAAGCCTGTGATGATCCTGCGCCTGGCCTGGAGGAATGCGTGGCGCAATCCGCGCCGCACCGGAATCCTGGTCGTCGCGGTGGCGGTGGGCATCGCGGGCACCCTGCTCACCATGGCCCTGAACTACGGGATGGTGTTCCAGATGGTGGAGACCGCGATCGCGACGGAGCTCGGCCACCTCCAGGTCCACGCGCCGGGCTTCGACGCCAATCCGGAGCTCGCGGTGCGCCTGACCGACGGCGGCCGAAAGGGGCTCTCGACCCTCGACGGCCTCGCAGGCGTCCGGGCCGTGGCGAGGCGCGTGCGGGGGGAGGGACTCCTGTCCTCGCCCCGGGCCAGCGCCGGAGTGCGTGTCATCGGCATCGAGCCGGAGCGGGAGGCCCGGATCACCCGCATCGCCGCTTCGGTCACCGATGGCAGCTACCTCGACGGCGTCGGGCGTCGCGTGCTCGTGGGCGAGGCCCTGGCGGAGCGGCTCGAGGTCGACGTGGGAGACAAGGTCGTCCTCACGGTCCAGGACCTGGCCGGGGAGCTCACCGGTGAGGCCCTGCGCATCGCGGGGCTCTTCGTCACCCCGTCCTACGAGCTCGACACCTCCACCGTCTATCTGCGTCTCGACGACGGTCAGTCGCTCCTCGGCCTCGGTGGGTCGGTCTCCGAGATCGTCGCACTGGCGGATCGGCGATCGCGGGTTCCGGCGCTGCGCGCTCGGCTCGCCAGCGAGCTGGGCGATGGCGCGGAGGTTCGCAGCTGGGACGAGCTCCAGCCCGTCCTGGTCTACCTGATCGAGGTCTTCGACCAGTCCGCCCTCATCGTCTACGGCGCGGTCTTCGTGGCCATGGCCTTCGGGATCGCCAACGTGCTGCTGATGACGGTCTACGAGCGGACCCGGGAGATCGGCATCATGCGTGCGGTGGGGTTTGGTCGCCGCGCCCTCGTCGCCACGATCGTGACGGAGAGCCTGCTCGTCACCGCGCTCGGCCTCGGCCTGGGCTTCGCCGTGGCGCTCGCCTGTGTGCTCTGGCTCGGCGATGGGCTGGATCTGTCCTACTTCGCCGAGGGCCTGGGGAGGTACGGCATCACCTCACGAATCGTTCCGGTGCTGCGAAGCGGGGACTTCACGGCCCCGGTGGGCGTGGCGATCGTCACCGCCGTCCTGGCGAGCGCCTGGCCGGCCTGGCGCGCGGTGCGCCTGCGGCCCGCAGAGGCGGTGCGGCAGACGTGACGGACGGCGGCGCGATCCTGGAGGCTCGGGGGGTGACCAAGGTCTACGAGACCCGCGGCGTCGAGACCCGTGCGCTCAACGGTGTCGACCTCGCGATCGGCGAGGGTGAGTTCACGGCGCTCTCCGGCCCGAGCGGCTCGGGGAAGACCACCCTGCTGAACCTCTTCGGGGCGCTCGACGAGCCGACCGGGGGCGAGGTCCGGCTCGACGGGGAGGACCTGGCTGGGCTCGGTGCGGCCGCCCTCTCGGAGCTGCGCCTGCGCAAGCTGGGCTTCGTCTTCCAGGCCTACAATCTGATTCCGGTGCTCTCCGCCGTCGAGAACATCGAGTTCGTGATGGTGCTTCAGGGGGTTGCTGCGGCCGAGCGCCGCGCCCGCGCCGGCGCGTTGCTCCGCGAGGTCGAGCTCGAGGGACTCGGCGGGAAGCGACCCCTGGAGATGAGCGGAGGCCAGCAGCAGCGGGTCGCCGTCGCGAGGGCGATCGCCAGCCGGCCGCGGATCGTGCTGGCCGACGAGCCGACGGCGAACCTCGATTCGGAGACGGCGTCGCGTCTGCTCGACCTGATGGAGCGTCTCAATCGGGAGCAGGGGGTGACGTTCCTCTTCTCCACCCACGATCCGCTCGTGATGGAGCGGGCCCGGCGCAACGTGCGCCTGAAGGACGGAAGGGTCGTGGCCGACGAGACGAAGACCGCAGCGTGAAGCCCCTCGCTCGGGCGGCGGCGCTGGTCGTCGCGCTGGCGGCCGGCGAAGCGGCAGCGAGGGATGTCTACCGTGCCGAGGGCGTCTCACTCGAGCTCTCGGGCTCGCTGCGCGAGCGGTTCGTCCTGACCCGGGGTACGGATGCCGACGACTTCGCCCGCGCGGTGACACCGGCCTGCCTGCCCGTTGCGGAGTTTCCCGACTGTCCGGCCTTCGGCGAGGTGGGGGAGCGGGACATCTGGACCTCTCTCACGCGTCTGCGTCTGCGTCTCGACGCCCGGGCGACCGAGTGGCTGTCGGCGGTCGTGGTCTACGACAACGAGGCGACCTTCGGTGTCCTCGACACCTTCGAGTCGGCGCTGGGAGAGGAGCTCTCCGATCGCCGCTTCGCGGACCTCGACGACGAGATCATCGACGAGGACCACGCGCGCTGGCGGCAGCTGCTCTACCGGGGCTACGTATTCGTGGAGACCGAGTCACTCGAGCTTACGATCGGGCGCCAGCGCGTGCCCTGGGGCGTGGGGCGCCTCTGGAACCCCATCGACCGCTTCAATGCCATCGGTCCGCTGTCGATCGAGGCGGACCAGTCGCAGGGTGTGGACGCAGTGAAGGCGCGCTGGCTCCTCTCCGGCTTCACCTTCGTCGAGGCGATCTATGCAGCCGGCCATAGCGGTGACGATCGTGCCGTTGCGGGGCGCCTGCACGGCGTCGTCTACGACGTCGACTACTCCCTGATCGGCGGCGTCTTCGAGGAGGCGCCCACCTTCGGCTTCGATCTCGCCGCGAATCTCGGCGGCGCGGCGGGCCGGATGGAGGTCGTGTGGACCGATCCGAAGCGGCGCGTCCGCCCCTTCGGCGATCGGAAGAAGGAGGCCCTCTCCGACTACTGGCAGATCGTAGTGTCCGTCGATCGCAACATGGACGTCGGCAGCGGCATCTACGCCCTGGTCGAGCACCTCTACAACGGCAACGCCCTGGGCTTCGGTCGGGGCGAGGCGGCGGGGCTGCTGGGCTTCTTCCAGGAGAGCGGGGTGGACCCGAACCGGATCGCCGCGCCGGGAACCACGGACCTCTTCGGGCAGAGTCGCGTGATCACGCTGGGTGAACATCTCACGGGAGGTCAGCTGGGCTACGACCTCACGCCAGAGCTGCAGGGCAACTTCCTTGCGATCTACGACTGGGACGGAAGGAGCGCGACCTTCTTTCCCTCCCTGCGCTATAGCCCCCTCGACTGGCTCGAGCTGACGATCGGCGTGCAGCTCTTCACCGGAACCCGCCGCTCCGAGTTCGGCGACCGGGACACATTGGGCTTCCTGCTCGCCGACGTCTTCTTCTAGCGGGCGGCGGCTCGTCCACAGGGCGTTCGGGGGCGGCGCCGCGCTGGATGGCTCCGGGTCAGTCCCCTTCAAGCAGCTCGAAGATCTGATGCTCGGCCCGGCGAGCGTCCTCGCGCCCCAGCTCGATCAGGCGCGTGGTGAAGCAGCGATCGAAGTAGAGATAGGAGAGGAGGTCGGCCTCGTCCTGGGGCACGCCGCGCAGCGCCGCTCGCGCGATCAGCTCGGGCAGGACGCCGAGCGCGCGCAGCCCGCCGCTCTCCCGGTGGCAGTCGGCGGCGATGCCCCCGATGTCGGCGCTCGGACGCACCACGCAGGCGGACACGCGCCGGAATCCCACTCCGCGCTGCTCGCGGACGGCCACGTTGATCGCTTCGAGGAATCCGTCGCCGTAGACGTCTCCGCCGCGACCGATCAGCGCGTTCACGAGCTCGATCCGGTGGAGCTCGTACTCGAGCTGGTCGAGGGTGAGCGCGTCGAGCACCTTGCCCAGCAGGAACGCGGGCTGGGTGATGACCTCTTCGGGGTAGGGGGGATGGTCGCCGACGGCGGGGTGGTGCTTCAGGGCGATCACCAGCACGCGATCGGCGCCGAGGCGCAGCGCTGGCGACAGGGGCGTGTTCATGCGCAGCCCGCCGTCCACGTAGTAGCGCTCGCCGATGCGCACGGCGGGAAAGAGGAAGGGGATGGCGGCGGACGCTCGCACGTGGCTCTCGTTCAGGGCCGCGCGGATGGCCTGGGCGTTGGGGTCGTAGGCCCAGGGCTCCGGGTCGGCGAGGGCGCCATCCATGAAGATGGTCACGCGACCGCTGCGTACCTCCGTACACGAGATGCACAGCGCGCCGGTCCGCCGCCGCGAGAGGTTGCGGGGGAGGGCGTCCCAGGGCACGGCCTCGGAGACCAGGCGTTCGAGGGGCGTGACGTCCACCAACCCGCCCAGCACCCCCTTGCCCTCGAGTCGCGCGAGACCCAGTGCGCGCAGGGGCATGCGCAGGAGGTCGGCGGTGGAGAGCCGGAGCACGTGGCCGATCTCCATGGAACTCCAGGTGCGGGCGAGGCGCCCGGCTCGCACGGCGGGCTCGAGGTGGGTGGTCGCTCCGGCGAACGCGGCGTGAATGGCGCCTACGGAGGTGCCGCTCAGCACGTCGAACTCGAAGCCGGGCCTGAGGCGTGGGATCACGTGCTCGAAGAGGTGCGCGAGGACGCCAGCCTCGTAGGCTCCGCGCGCGCCGCCCCCGGAGAGGACGAGCGCGAATCGAGGACGTTCTTTGCGGGCGGTCAACGATGCGTGCCTCGCAGGCGATGATAGGTCCGATCGGGGCCCGGCGGGGCCCGGGTCCCGTGGGGGAAGGCGCGGTCCGTCTCTCCTACACTTCGCACGACATGTCGGGACCTCCGTTGGACGCGCCGCGCCTCTTCCTCGGCGCCGACATGTCCGAGGTGGACTGCGCTCCGCTGGGCGACGGAGAGGTGGCCGTCTTCTCCGCTGGCTCGCCCGGGCGCGAGGGGCCCAACGAGGACGCCGCTGCGGTCCTTCCCTTCGGTCCCGGAGTCGCGGTGCTGGCGGTCGCGGACGGAGCGGGGGGTGGGCGATCGGGGAGCCGCGCGTCGGCGCTGGCCGTGCAGTCGCTGGCGGCGGCTCTCGAAGAGGCGCAGCGAGATGGCGGGCGGTTGCGCAACGCCATCCTCAACGGCTTCGAGCGGGCGAACCAGGCCGTCCTCGATCTGGGCGTCGGCGCGGCCACCACCCTGGCCGCCGTCGAGATCGGAGAGGGGCTGGCCCGGCCCTATCACGTCGGAGACTCGATGATCCTGCTCGTGGGCCAGCGCGGGCGCATCAAGCTGGAGAGCATCTCCCACTCGCCCGTCGGGTTCGCGGTGGAGGCGGGGCTGCTCGACGCGAGCGATGCGATCCACCACGAGGATCGTCATTTCGTCTCCAACACGCTCGGTGCGCCGGACATGCGCATCGAGGTGGGTGCGGCGCGCACCCTCTCTGCGCGCGACACGCTGCTGCTGGCCAGCGACGGCCTCTCGGACAACCTGCACGTGCCCGAGATCGCGGATCACGTGCGTACCGGGGCCCTGCGCGAGGCCTGCGAGGCGCTCGCCGCCACGGCGCGAAGGCGAATGTACGTTCCGGCCGAGGGCGAGCCTTCGAAGCCCGACGATCTCACCCTCGTGGCGTTCCGGCCGCGCGTCTCGCGCGGGAGGCGGACCCGGCGACCCGCCACCTAGGCGGAGCGCGTCAGGACAGCCGGTCGATCATCAGGGTCGCGATCCCCAGGAAGGCGAAGAAGGCGAAGACGTCCGTGAAGGTCGTGACGATCACGCCCGAGCCCAGCGCCGGGTCCTGCTTCAGGGCCTTCAGCCCGAGCGGTACGGCCGCACCCATCAGGCCCGAGACCGCCATGGCGACCACCATGGAGAGGAAGAGGGCCAGACCGAGCATCGGACTGCCGTGCCATGCGTAGGCGATGAGCGCGCTGGCGACGCCCGTCACCAGGCCGATGGAGACACCCACGGCGAGCTCCTTCAGCGCGGCTCGCAGGCCCGTCGAGAACTCGATCTCTCCCAGCGCGATACCGCGGGTGATGACCGTCAGGGCCTGGGTTCCGCCGTTGCCGGCCATTCCCGCCACCACGGGCATGAACACCGCGAGGGCGACGACCTGCTGGATGGTACGCTCGAAGAGACCCACCACCCAGGCGGCGAGGAAGCAGGTGCCCAGATTGAGGAGCATCCAGGGCAGTCGCTTCCGAACCGAGGTGTGGGCGGGGCTGAAGACGCGGTCCTCGCCGGAGAGGCCGGCCAGCCGGTACATGTCCTCGGTGGCCTCTTCGGTGATGACCTCGATCACGTCGTCCACCGTGATCACGCCGAGCATGCGCCCGTCCACGTCGACCACCGGGATCGCAAGCAGGTCGTAGCGGCGAACGAGCACGGCGACCTCTTCCTGGTCCGCCTCGGCGCGCACGCTCACCGGCTCCCGGATCATGATCTCGCCCACGGGGCGGTGGGGCGGTGCGGCGACCAGTCTCCGGATGGGAACGACGCCCAGCAGGCAGCGCTGATCGTCCACGACGTAGAGATAGAGTACGGCCTCGTTCTCGTCTCCGATCGAACGGATCGAGTCGATGGCCTCCTGCGCGGTCATCTTCTGGTCGAGGGCCACGAAGCTCGTGGTCATCGCCCGGCCGGCGCTGTCCTCGGGATAGAGCTCGGCCTTCATCAGCTCGTCGCGGCGCGAGACCGGGAGCCGGCTCAGCACCTCCTCGCGGCGCTCCTCGGGCACCCACTCGATGAGCTCGATCAGGTCGTCGATCTCGAGGCGCGCAAGCACGTCGGCGATGCGCTGGTCCGCGAGCGCTTCGAAGATCTGCGGCAGCATCTCCGGCGGCATCTCGCGCAGCACGGGTGCCGCCCGGCGCTGGCGGAAGAGCAGCTCGATGACGGTCCGGGTCTCGTCCGCCGTGAGATCGGCGAGGATCGGCCCGACGTCGGCGGCCGGCATCTTGCTGAGAAGACGCTCGGCACGCATCGTCACGCCGCTGGTCAGCAGACGGCGGAGCGTTCGCGCTGTGAATTCAGGCGTCGCCATCGAGAGAGTCCCGATCCCACCGTCGGGCCTCCCTCCAGATCAGGGCGGGACTAGACGGCGGGGCTAGGGCTTGGATAGCCGGGTTGGTGGGAATCGCGTTTGCGGTCCATCGGTTCCGTAGCTTGCCTCGCGGTCGGTTCGGGCCTCGCTCTCAATGGAGTGGGCCACCCGCGATAGGTACCGAAGAATCGGATGCTTCGCTATCGGGCTTGAAACCGATAGGATGCGCGCCGATGCCGACTCGGCACGCCATCGTCGTTCCCCACACCCATTGGGATCGGGAGTGGTATCGCACTCGCGAGTCCTTCCGGGTCCGGCTCGTGGAGCTCGTCGATGAGCTCCTCGACCTGCTGCAGCGGGATCCGGAGTTCAGGCACTTTACGCTCGACGGACAGACCATCGCCGTTCGCGACTACCTGGAGATCCGGCCGGAGGCCCGCGAGCGCATCGTCCGCCTGGTCCGGCAGGGACGACTGCTGATCGGCCCCTGGACCGTGCTTCCGGACGAGTGGCTCGTGTCGGGGGAGGCGCTGATCCGCAACCTGCGCATGGGGCTCGAGGAGGCCGCGGAGCTGGGTGGGGCGATGGAGGTGGGGTACGTGCCGGATCAGTTCGGCCACGTGGGCCAGCTTCCTCAGCTCTTTGCCGGCTTCGGCTTCGGCGCCGCCGTGCTCTGGCGCGGAGTGGGGGAAGACGTGACCGGGAGCGTCTTCTGCTGGGAGGCGCCGGACGGGACGCGACTGCCCTGTGCCTACTTGCTGCGAGGCTACGGCAACGGCGCCCATCTCCCCCGGGAGCCAGAGGCCCTGGCCGAGCGTCTGAGGTCGGTCGTGTCCGCGCTTCCCGCCGATCTCGACACCGCTCTGGTCATGAACGGCAGCGACCACCTGGCGCCGGATCCGGGCCTGCCGGCCGCGCTTCGGGCAGCGGCCGAGTACGCGCCCGAGCTGCGCTTCGAGCTCGGCTCGCTTCCCGTCTACCTGGAGCGCGCGCTGACGGAGACGTCGGCTCCGCGACCGCTCCACCGGGGCGAGCTGCGCTCCGGGCTGCGCGCGCCGATCCTCGCCGGCTGTGCCTCGGCGCGGATCCGGCAGAAGCGCGCCGACTTCGAGAACGACCGGCTGCTCACCCGCTACCTCGAGCCGCTCTTCGCCTGGCAGGTGCGGCTCGGGGCGCCGCCCGATTCGGGCTTGCTGGCTGCGGCCTGGCGCATCGCACTCGAGAACCACCCCCACGACTCGATCTGCGGCTGCTCGATCGACGCCGTCCACGAGGAGGTGGACACGCGCTTCCGGCGGGTCGCCGACCTGGCGGGAGGTTGCCTCGCGCGAGTCGCGTCGGAGCTCGGGGGCGCGATCTCCGCCGTGGACGGCGATGGCTGGCCGCTGGTCGTGTGGAACGGACACGGGGCCGGGACCTCGACGGCGGAGGGCGTCGTCGAGCTGCCCGTCGCCGCCGGCGCGGGGCAGCGGGTTTCGATGCAGGCCCTGGATGCCAGGGGTGTGCGCCGGCCCGTCCGGGGCGTGGTGGAGCGGGAGGGTGCGATCTATGCCGAGTATCGCCTGCCGGCTGCTGCGGCGGCGGGGCTGCTGGGCGGCTTTCCCTCGGAGTTCTTCGGGGATCCGGTGTGTGCCTTGGCACGGCGGCGCGAGGGCGGGGACGACTGCATCGAGATCTGGCTCGGTGCGCAGCCGCCGCCGGACTTCGACTGGCAGCGCGAGCGGGCGAACCTCGTGCGGATCCTCGAGGGCGGGGGGGACGCGCCGGTGGTCTTCCGGCCCCGGCGCATGCCCGGACTGCGGCTGCGCCTCGCCGATCGCTTCCCCGGTGCCGGGGTTCGCGCCTACCGCCTGGCGCTTCCATGCGACGCGCGCGTCGGCGAGCCGGCCCGGGAGGATCGGCCGTCGGTGATCGAGAACGAGGTGTGGCGGGTCGAGGTCGATTCCGGAGGCCGCGTTCGTCTCGCCCACGCGAGGGCGGGGCTCGTGCTCGACGATGCCCTGCGCTTCGCGGACGAGGGCGATCGCGGCGACACCTACACCTTCGACCCGGTTCCCGACGGCGCGCAGGTGTTCCGGCTGGAGCGGGTCGCGATCGCGGCGTGGCCCGAGCCCGTGGGTGGCGAGATCGAGATCCGCGGCATCCTCACCGTGCCCGAGGCGTTGTCCGACGACCGCGCGGCGCGTAGCCCGCGCAACGTCGCGCTCCCGGTCCGGATGCTGCTGGGCCTCGCGCCCGGGGTCGATCGCGTCGAACTTCGCGTCGAGCTCGACAACCATGCGCGCGACCACCGGCTGCGTCTCCACGTGGCCGTTCCCTTCGAGCCGCAGCGCCTCGAGGTGGAGTCGGCCTTCGAGATCGTCGACCGCCCCATCGGCCCGCTGCCGGAGGTCGATTCCGCGGACCGGCCGGCCGAGCTCCCCGGTGGCGCGTCGCCCCAGCGCCGCTTCGCCTCACTGGTCGGTGCCGACGCCGTCCTCACCGTCGCGAATCGTGGGTCGCCGGAGGTGGCCGGGCTGCGCGATCCGGAGGGCGGCGGATCCCTGGCGATCACCCTGCTGCGCGCCGTAGGCTGGCTCTCCCGGGGCGATCTGCGGCGACGTCCGATGCATGCGGGGCCACCGATCGAGACGCCCGGTGCCCAGGTCCCGGGGGCCCATGTCGCCGAGCTGGCGATCTTCGTGCACGCGCCCGGCGATTCGCGGCGCGCCGTCGAGGCCTGCCACTTCTCGGAGCCCCCGCTCCTGTTCGCCGGGGGCGGCGGACCCGACGCGCCGCTTGCAGACGGCGCGCGCCTGATCGAGGTCGACGACCCCGAGATCCTGATCTCGGCCATCGAGCCGCGACCCGGGGGCGAGACGGAGATCCGGCTGGTGAGTCTGGCGCCCGGGCCGAGGCGGGTGCGGGTGCGCTGGCGGGGTGGGGGAGACGGACTCGTGCCCGTCGACCTGCGCGGTCGGCGGATCGGCTCCCAGGCGCCGCGCTCCGAGCTCGAGCTCTCGGTCCGAAGCTGCGAGATCGTCGCCCTGACAGCGCTCCCGAGCTGATCCGTCGCGTCGGATCCGGGCGCTCGCCGCGCGTGGCCTCGGGTGGGGCTCCAACCCACCGGAATCGTCGGGAAGATCCCCCAGTTCCCGTGGGTTTCCGAAGCGGCGCCAGTGGTCAAGCCCCGCGCACGTCGGCCCGATGAGAGGCGGGATGAGAGCCGCAAGCGTCGGAGGGACCGCGGCGATGCTCGAGCCTCGTGGATCCGGACTCGGAGTGTGGCGTGCCGTCGGCGCGTTGCTCCTGCTCGCGCTCGTACCGACTCCCGCTGCGGCCCAGTCGCCGCAGGGGATCGGAATGGCGGAGCCGCCCCTGCTGGGGAGCGGAGTGGTGGTGCGCGAGGAGCAGTGGGCGGCAACGCTGGTCCGGGCGCTCTCCCTGGGGCACGTCCTCGAGGACGAGCCCGCCAGCCGTGATCTGTTCGCCCTGCTCTGCGCCGACAAGGCGGAGATGACGACCCAGGCCGGCGGGCGTCGCGCGCCCGCGCGGGCCGCCTTCCGCATCTCCGAGGAGATGCAGAGGGAGCGCCCCCAGGGCGGGCCGGTGCGGGTGGTGATCGATGTGCCCGCCACAGCGCTCTACCAGCTCAGCGTCGAGGGCACGGGCAACCAGCGCTGGACCGTGGACCAACGGAAGGTGGGCCACCTCGACCCGTCGGCGCTGGGCGTTGCCTTCGGTCCCCGCGTGGTGCCGCTGCGCGAGGGACCCCACGAGCTGGCCGGCTACCTCGCACCCCGCAGCCGTGTCGATCGGGTCGAGCTGGCCGCCCACCGCCCGCTCTGCATCGCTCCCGCAGCCGGCTGGCGGGAGGGCGAGCCTCTCACCGGCGGCGCCCTGGCGCGGACCCTGGTCCCCGCGCTCGGTCTCGACCGCTACCTGCCGGAGGAGCAGGTCGTGGTAGAGCTCGAGGGCGAGCGCTTCGAGTCCAGCTCCGAGTCGGGCAACCGGACGAACGCCGCGCAGCCGGAAGGCGAAGACGTAGATGAGCAGCAGGCCCACGAGGAAGGCCAAGGCGCCCAC
>Ga0209536_100004906_pt1 | contig 21032 bp, 17 predicted proteins | sample DeeMarSeWOR28_12_FD_187461 | JGI IMG/M metagenome (GOLD analysis project Ga0209536, IMG submission 187461) | Marine sediment microbial communities from White Oak River estuary, North Carolina - WOR-2-8_12 (SPAdes) (version 2) | ecosystem: Environmental > Aquatic > Marine > Intertidal zone >... | reverse complement strand
GGTATTTTTCCGATAGATTAAAAGATTTTATAGTGAGATAAAATGTCTCTTTCACTGATTCCGGTGCCAGAACGATCAGGAAATGATCTCCGTGTGTCCCCCAGCGCGCCTGCATGACATCACCCTGGGCTGTTTTAGTCGGTAGACCTGTGCTTGGTCCCCCGCGCATCACATTCGCGATGACGATAGGGATTTCAGCCATACAGGCATACCCGATGCCCTCCTGCATCAGAGAAAATCCAGGTCCACTGGTAGCGGTCATGGATTTTAATCCCCCGACGCTTCCTCCGATAATCGCACTGATACTGGCAATTTCATCTTCCATTTGAATAAATTTACCTCCCACCCGGGGAAGTTTTTCGCTCATGGACTCCGCGATTTCAGTAGAGGGGGTGATGGGATAACCTGCAAAAAAACGGCAGCCCGCTGCAATAGCGCCTTCGGAACAGGCCTCATTACCCTGCATTAGAACAGTTTTTTCCGGCATTTCTCTTCCTTTATTCCTTATCTTTGGTTTCGGCCTTAGGGGCTTTGCGGGGATTACCCGTCACAAGGATTGCAAAATCCGGACAATGAAGCTCGCAAATTTTACACCCGGTACAGGTATCCGGAAATTTTATGTAAACTTTACCTTCTCTGTCTGCTTCCAATGTCCCCTGTGGACATAATTCATAGCAAATACCACATGCCTTACACCATTTCTGGTAGATAACTAACATATCGGATCGGCGCAACTTTTCAGGCGTCTTCTGGGTGAGTTCGTCTTTTAGTCGCCGAACCGCCTCTTCTGTCATCATATCCTCCGGTACAGTATTTAAAGAACAATAAATTTAAGAAATAGCATATATTTATACTATGATTTTTTCAAAATGCTCATAACCGTCTTACCAATATCGGCCGGGCTCTTACAAACTGAAATACCGGCCTGCTTCAGGGCGTCCATTTTTTCTGCTGCAGTTCCCTTACCCCCACTGATGATAGCACCGGCATGTCCCATTCGTCTTCCCGGAGGGGCAGTCTGACCGGCAATGAAAGCGACCACGGGTTTGTTGAAATGATCCTTAATCCAGGCAGCAGCTTCCTCCTCGGCGGTTCCGCCAATTTCACCAATAAGAACTACTGCTTTGGTGTCAGGATCATCTTTAAACAAATGCAGGGCGTCTATAAAACGGGTACCAATCACCGGATCTCCCCCAATGCCAATACAGGTGGATTGTCCCATTCCCTGCCGGGTAAGTTGATCTACAGCCTCGTAGGTGAGGGTTCCGCTCCGGCTAATTACGCCAACGTTTCCTTCTTTATGAATAAAACCGGGCATGATCCCGACTTTACATCTTCCGGGAGAAATAATTCCCGGACAGTTGGGTCCAATGAGACGGGTACCAGTTTTTTTCAAATAATTGTACACTTTGAGCATATCCATGGCAGGGATACCTTCGGATATACAGACCACGGTTTCAATTCCCGCATCTGCTGCTTCGTAAACGGCGTCGGCCGCAAATGCCGGCGGGACAAAAACCACCGAAACATTCGCTCTGGTTTCATCTACCGCTTCTTTAACAGTATTAAAAATGGGGATTTTTCCCTCAAATTTTTGTCCACCCTTTCCAGGAGTTACCCCGGCAACCACCTGGGTACCATATTCCACCATTTGAAGGGTATGGAAGGTGCCTTCTTTTCCAGTGATTCCCTGAACCAGGACTCGGGAAGTCTTATGAACAATAATACTCATTTTATTTTCCTTTCATTCATTGGTCATGGATGAAGATAAACCTATAATCAGTAGCTTATCACACTCCTGTCTAATTTAAGACCCGGACCACTTTTTGGGCTGCTTCCTCTAGCGTCTGTGCAACTTCAAAATTCATTTGGGAGTTTTTCAGCAACTCGGCTGCTTCTTCAGCATTTGTTCCGGCCAGGCGAATGACCATGGGTACCTTAATTTCAACGGATTGGGTTGCTTCAATAATTCCCTGCGCCACCCGATCGCAGCGAACTATACCCCCAAAAATGTTAATTAGAATTGCTTTTACGTTGGGATCGGACAGGATGATTTTGAATCCGTTGCGAACTGTCTCTACATTGGCACCACCACCCACATCCAGAAAATTTGCCGGCATTCCACCAGCCAGTTTAATAATGTCCATAGTTGCCATTGCCAGACCTGCACCATTTACCATACACCCTACGTTTCCATCCAATTTTATATAGTTTAGTTTATATTGGGAAGCCTCTATTTCCAGAGGATCTTCTTCATGTTGATCCCTCATTTCCAGTATATTGGTATGCCTGAACAGGGCGCTGTCATCAAAATTCATTTTTGCATCCAGCGCCAGAACCCGACCTTCTGCGGTCACGACCAGTGGATTAATCTCAGCCAGTGAGGCATCGGATTCGACGAATGCTTTGTATAAACTAACGATAAAGTGAACTGCATTTTTAATCTGATCTCCGCTTAATCCCAATCCGAAGGCAATCTTTCGGGCTTGAAAAGGTTGTAATCCAATTTGAGGATCGATGTATTCTTTGATGATTGCATCTGGTTTTTCAGCTGCGACTTTTTCAATCTCAACTCCACCTTCAGTGGAAGCCATGATGACGAGTTTGGATACTGATCGGTCCAGGACGATACCGAGATATAATTCTCTGGCAATGTTAATTCCTTCTTCAATCAAAAGTCTTTTAACTTCCTTTCCTTCCGGCCCGGTTTGATGTGTAACAAGATTCATTCCTAACATATCACCGGCCATTTTTTTTACTTCTTCGACTGATTTAGCCAGTTTCACCCCCCCTCCTTTTCCTCGTCCTCCGGCATGAATTTGCGCTTTGACCACAAAAACATGACTGTCCAATTCTCTGGCATTTTGGACTGCTTCTTCCACTGTAAATGCTACTTTACCGCGTGGTACGGCCACATTGTAGCTTCGCAAAATTTCTTTGGCCTGATATTCGTGGATATTCATGGAATAACTCCGTTTGATTTATTTTTGATAGAACAAATTTATTAAACACAGAAACGGGATGTACTATTTCAGTTCAGGGAATAATGGTTGTTCCACCTCCATCCTTAACGGCTTCTACCGATTTTTCAATGGAAGTAATGGTTACTTTTTCACCCCCCGCTTCGAGGAAATTAATCGCTGCCTGAATTTTTGGTCCCATACTACCGCTGGGAAAATGTCCTTCCGCTAAATAGTTCCTTGCCTCCGCAATGGTCAGACGATCAAGAAATGTTTGATCGGGTTTCCCCCAATTCAGGGCAACTTTTTCCACTGCAGTGATGATCAAAAGTTCTTCCGCCTGAACATCCCGGGCCAGAACGGCGGATGCCAGATCTTTGTCGATAACCGCATCAATTCCCTCATACCAACCATTCTTTTGATCGATATAAACTGGAATGCCGCCGCCCCCCGCTGCAATAACGATGATATCGTTTTCCAGTAACAAACGAATTACCTTTTTGCCCACGATTTGTCGAGGAATGGGAGAAGGGACAACCCGTCTCCATCCTCTTCCCTTGTCTTCTTTTAAAATCCAGCCCGGTCTTTTTCTCATTTCTTCAACTTTATCTTCAGAGTATATCGGACCCACAAATTTGGTTGGATTGGTGATGGAGGGATCTTCTGGATCGACCAAGATCTGGGTAATAATCGTCGCAATTTCGAGGTCAATGTTTCGGTCGTGTAATTTATTCTGTAGACATTGTTCAACCATATATCCCATGCCGCCTTCAGTATCTGCCACGATGACACCTAATGGAAGAACCGGTACCAGGTGACGAGATTCTTCCACCCGAATCAGGGCATTTCCGACCTGGGGACCATTACCATGGGTAACCAGAACTTGATAACCTTCTGCGATATATTCAACCACACCTTTTAAACTCTGGCGGGTATTAGCAAACTGTTGATGGATATTTCCCTCTTCAAACTGGTGACTTATGGCGTTACCCCCCAGAGCCACAACGATTGTTTTCCTTTTTTTCATAAAATTAGGCTATATTCGTTAAAATTTTCACGCTTTTACAACAGTAAATTTTAAAGGAAATAACTGATAATCAACTGAAAAATAAAAATGCTGAGAGGATTCCTCTCAGCATTAAAATTGATCAGAGATCCGGTTATTTTAAAAGTTTTTTAAGCGTTTCCCTTAAATCTGGTTTTCCAATTTCCTGCAACTCATAAGTTACCCTGACTGCCGGTTTATTAATGGTAATAAGCTTTCGCAGATCGATTGGGGTACCGATTATTACAAGATCACACTCGGTCTGGTTTATTGTTTTTTCCAAATCTCTGATTTGCTGATCACCATATCCCATCGCAGGTAGTAATGTCCCGATTTCCGGATATTTTTCATAGGTTTCGGTGATAGTTCCGACGGTGTAGGGTCTTGGATCAACCAGTTCCAGTGCACCAAATTTTTCGGCGGCCACCACCGCTGCTCCGTAGTTCATCTCTCCATGGGTAAGAGTTGGACCATCTTCAACCGCCAGTACCCTTTTTCCTCGGATGAGTTCATAATCATCAATAAATATTGGAGATGCTGCTTCAATGATGATTGCCTTTGGATTCACTTCAAAAACAGATTCTCGTACCGATCGGATATCTTCTCTGTCAGCTGTGTCTATTTTGTTTATGACCACGATATCCGCCATGCGGAGATTGGCTTCGCCTGGATAATAAAATAACTCATCTCCAGGTCTGTGGGGATCCAAAATGGTAATATGGATATCTGGCTTATAAAAGGGGAGGTCATTATTTCCCCCATCCCAGACGATAATATCCGCCTCTTTTTCAGCTTCCCTTAAGATTGCCTCATAGTCAACGCCAGCATATATAACATTTCCCCTCACGATATGTGGTTCGTATTCTTCTCTCTCTTCGATAGTGCATTGATGTTTGTCTAAGTCGGTAAGATTAGCAAAGCGCTGTACCTTCTGCTCTACCAGATTCCCGTAAGGCATGGGGTGCCGGATGGCCACCACTTTTTTTCCACTTTCCCGCAGAAGTTCAATGACCCTGCGGGTTGTCTGACTCTTGCCGCTTCCTGTTCTCACGGCGCATACGGCAATGACAGGTTTGCTGGATTTCAACATGGTTCTATCAGGTCCCATTAATTTGAAATCTGCACCGGCTGCATTCACTGCAGCAGAATGGTTCATCACATAGTCATACGGAACATCACTGTAGGAAAAGATGACCTCATCCACTTTAAATTTTTTAATCAGGTCAGCTAATTCCTGTTCTGGATAGATGGCTATTCCATTGGGATACAATTTTCCCGCCAATTGGGCCGGATATTTTCTATCATCAATATTGGGAATCTGAGTAGCCGTAAATGCAACCACTTCGTACTGCTCATTGTCCCGGAAGTAAGTATTAAAATTGTGAAAATCTCGACCAGCAGCGCCCATGATAATCACTTTTGTTTTCATCAGGTTGTATCTCCTTTTCGATATTTAAAATATCTATATTAATTCACAAAACCATTCAAAATTGAAGCATGTGAGACAAATGCTTATTAAACTTCATTTTTTTACAATATTAAAGAATAATTAAATAATATAAGGCAGGTTATTGAGGAAGAAATTCAACTAAATCCATACCAATGTCGGCAACTTACCAGGTAGCTGTCATTAATAATGAACATAAATATATTTTGATCGACGTACGATTTGATATAGAAAATCAATTTTATTCAATAACTCATTTTACTTTGAACGCCATGCATCCACAAATGCCCGAATAGCTTTAATGGTTGCCGTCACTGTGGTGACGGTATCCATAATTGGCGCTTCAATTTCGGCTCGAATATTTCTTTCAAAATCAACGACATCATCCGCTATGTCATGAAATTTTTCTACAACATTTTTTAAGCCATCTACCTGATTATAAACCGTCTGAGTGGTTTGATTCAAATTGGTAGTTATTTCATCCAGATTGGTTAAGATTCCAGGCAGATTTTGATTGAGCGTCTTTGAAGTCAGTTCAAAGCTTTTGGCTGTTTTTCGAACCTGCAATAGCATGGGCATAGAGAAAAGGCACAGTAGGAGAAATGCAATTGCGATCACCAGCAGACTTATTTCCCAGAGCATAGACTTCTCCTCGGTTTAGAACAGCTTAGGCTTTTTTCTTCTTTGATCCTTTTTCATCCTTAAATGATTCCACACCGGCATCAAGCGCTTTTTTTAACCGTGATTTGCTTTCTTCAACGGTCTCTCGACCTTTGGTAGTCAGTTCCTGAACCTGATCTTCAACTTCTTCCACTTTCTTTTTTGCGATCCCTTCCAGTTCTTTTAAACGGTCCAGAGCACTCTGATACGTTTTTTTGCTTTTCTTCAAGGCACTTTCATATTCATCTTTTGCTTTACTTGCTAGTTCATCGGCTTTTTTCCCGATATCCTCACGGGTTTCCTTACCACTTTTAGGCGCATACAGCAGGGCAACTACCGCACCCAGCATACCACCGATTAATAGCCCTTTGAAGAAATCTCCTGATCCTCCATTTGCCATGATTCCTCCTCCTGCAAGTTTAATCTTGCTTGGTTAATAGTACACATGTAATGGACATGTAAGTTAACCAAATGTTGGGAATGAGTCAAGTGATCTCGAAGGTGAAAATGTAAAATAGAACTTATATTTGAAGGTGATACGAATGATGGATGATTCGAATCGGTCATCTATTCCTTGATAAAGGATAGAATAGCATTATCTTCAAAGTAATACGCAGAATCCGATGTAAAAATTTACCTTGGCAAAAATGCCCGTCAGAAAACGAAAAGGTTGAAGTTTTAAAGGTATTGAATAAATATTGGCTGTCGCTGGAATCTCACTAAGCACCTTTTCCGGCTAGCTTTCTGATTCAGCTTACATTTAAGCTTGGGATGAATGGATAGCCCTTTTGAATACAAATAAAAAGATACTTATTAATTATACGTTTGAAAATTCTAGGTATATTTTTGGTGAATTCAGATCTTATTTTGTGGTGATTCTAAGCGGGTAATTGTTTCCATAAAATAATAATATTAATTTCAAGTAATAACCTATATTGACATGATCTTATGGTGGAGATAGAAAATTGTCTAAAAAATTATTCATTCTTGATACCAATGTAATTCTGCATGATTATAATTGTATCCATAGCTTTCAGGATAATGATATTGTTGTTCCGATTACCGTACTGGAAGAGATTGACAATTTTAAGCGGGGGAAAGATCAAATCAATTTTAATGCCCGTGAGTTTATTCGAATCCTGGATGGTCTGGCGGGAGATAAGCTGGTCAAGGAAGGTGTTTCTCTGGGACCGGGCAAAGGTAAAATTCAGATTATTACCAATCATCAGCATAACGCCGAGGTCGATGCCATCTTTTCATCGAGTAATCTCGATCATCGCATTTTAAGTGTGGCGTATTACCTTACCCACGCGAGAAAAAATCGTAAGACCATTTTTGTGACGAAAGATGTTAATTTACGTTTAAAAGCTAAATCGCTTGGTATACTAGCGCAGGACTATTTTACTGATCGTATTCAGGATATTGAAAAACTTTACTCAGGGAAGCGGATAATTCATCATTTTAATGAATTGTTCATCGACCAGCTTTATCGTGATGAGGGTGTGATCAAGCCTGAGGAAAGTGCTGAATTGGATCATCTGTTTCCCAATGAGTATCTGATTCTAAAAAGTCAACAAAAATCTGCCCTTGCCATTTATCATTCCAAAGATGCATTAATCCGACGGGTTGAAAAGAGAAATGCGTATGGCATCATTCCGCGCAATGCTGAGCAGACATTTGCTCTGAACGCTCTGCTGAATCCAGAAATTTTGCTGGTGACACTTTCGGGAAAAGCAGGTACTGGTAAAACTTTAATTGCCTTGGCGGCTGCTCTGGAGATGCGCCGGTTTTATCAGCAAATTTATCTGGCGCGACCTATTATCCCCTTATCAAATAAGGATCTGGGGTATCTTCCGGGAAATCTGGAGGCAAAACTTGATCCCTATATGCAACCACTTTATGATAATCTGAATGTGATTAAAAATCAATTTAATGAAAATGATAAGGCGTTTAAAAGGATTAACGATTTACTGGAATACGAAAAGCTTTTCATTGCACCCCTCACCTACATTCGGGGCAGAAGTTTAGAAAAGATTTTTTTTATTGTCGATGAGGCTCAGAATTTAACCCCGCATGAGGTCAAAACGATTATCACCCGGGCCGGAGAAGGCACGAAAATTGTTTTCACCGGAGATCCTTACCAGATTGATACACCCTATCTGGATGCCCAATCAAATGGGTTAACCTATTTGATTGATCGGATGAAAGGGCAATCGATTTACGCCCACATTACCCTTGAAAAGGGCGAACGTTCCCTCCTGGCCGAATTGGCCAGTGATTTATTATAAAGCCAGGATAGTCTTTTTGAATATATTTTGACTTCCACCCCTTAAAAGGTGTCCAGACCTCCGCCCTGCATGTATTTGAAAATGAGTCCACCAAAGATGGCGATCGCCACAATGGCTACCACAAAAGACACGATAATGAGGACACCCTGGATGACAAAATAGAGGCGTAACTTATCCATCATCTGGACAAGTTCTCCCTCATTATTGGCAAAACGGGCGTTGGTTATTCGGGTTGCTGCCTGAAGAAGTAAAATCCCTAACCAGATGGGTAACCAGGCAATAATGATTCCCCATAAACTCAAAGCTGTCAGTGCACCAGATATGATGTTTACAATTCCTAGAAATTTTAACCAGCCGGTCATCCCATTACTAACCTGTTGAATCTGATTCAGGATGACAGCTTCCCGCGGTTTGGGCTGAGTGACAGGTTGTTCCATAATATGTGCCTCCAGTTTATTGAGTTAGATGTATATATCAGCGGAACAATTAGTCTAAACTTTACAGTAATTGTGATGGATAGTATCGCAATTTTCTTAGCTACCTCAATAAATTATTTATTGGACATTTTAGAAACAAAGAAAATTTTACCAAACTTGATAGCTGTACTGGACCGTGACGGGATCCTATGAACTGAGTATGGCAATAATCATATGAATATTATCGGAATATTCAGCATCATTATGATAAAAGTGGATCTATAATACACTTCAGTTCAATCTCTTGAATTCTAATGAAATTATTGGTAGTACTTTTTTCTGAATCCGGTGAACTCCGATTTTCCTAGTATAACCCGAAATATATATGCACTCATAAATCCCAATCCATATCCCACAATTTGAACGGGCATGATGATCGGTACGAGGATGAGCAAACTGAATCTGCGATACATCAGTGTGGCATGAATTCCGGAAAATGCCAGAATTACCAGACCCATCAGAAGCAGAAAACTTGTGAGACGCCATATGGATGGTGAAAAAATACTGCCCGTCAGTAAAAGAAGCAGCACCAATGTAGCAGCTGCAGGTGCGGCATGTAATGGTTCCAGCATGGAGCGATCAATTTTATAGAGATTGATTCTGGCAACCCCCCAATTGAATACCTGCCTGAAAAATTTTTTGAGACTGGTGCGGCGTTTGTGATAAACGATGGCATCATCAATATACACAATTTTAGCGCCGCTTTTGATCATGCGATGACTGTATTCAATGTCCTGACCGTGCCGTAAGGATCCGAACCCACCAATTTTTTCATAGAGGTTTCTGGAAAGACCCATGTTGAAACTTCGCGGATAAAATTTTGCAAGTTTTTTTCCCTTTCGACCCCGGAGACCACCGGTGGTAATAAATGAGGTCATTGAGTAATTAATCGCCTTCAGTAAATCCGGAAAATCCTTACGGAAGCTATCCCGTCCACCGAAAGCCTCTGCCTGTGATTGATTCAATGCCTGATCAATCTTTTTTAACCAGGAGGGAGGGACTGTGCAATCACTATCAATAAATATAAAAAAATCTCCCCGTGCATGCTTCATTCCCATGTTGCGGGCGGCTCCCGGCCCCTGATTTGTCTGGGAATAAAAATGTAACTGAAATGGTAACTTCTCTTGATAATTTTTCACCAGGGGGGCTGTATCATCCTTAGAGCCGTCATCTGCAATAATTAGCTCGAGCCGGGATGGTTCAAAGTCCAGGGCGGTAAAAGAGGTAAGCAATTCCTGGATTTCATCAGAACGGTTATAGGATGGTACAATGATGCTGTAGAAACGATTTAGAAAGGGGATAGTATCTTTCATTTAGATAAAAAAAGTTTTACTTTTGCATTATTCAATTTTTTCCTTAATGGAATACTGGGTCTGCTCGGCAAAGCGGGCGGTTATCATTTCCCCCAACAATCCGAATACAATGAATTGTACACCAACGATAATGGCTAATATTCCCAGGAAAAACAGTGGTCGATTTCGGATGCCTTCACCCATGAACCATAATATACTCAGGTATATTTCAATCGCCATACCTGTCAACGATGAGATAAGCCCCAACATCCCAAAAATATGGAGAGGGGAAGTTTGATAACGGGTAATAAAAATGACCGTTAGCAGATCGAAAAATCCATTGAAAAACCTTGAAATACCAAACTTTGTTTTTCCGTATTTCCGGGGATGGTGCTGTACGGAGAGTTCACCTACCCGGAACCCATTCCAATGTGCCAAAACCGGCAAAAAGCGATGTAATTCACCGTAAATCTTCAGATCCTTGATCACCGCATTGCGGTATATTTTCAAACCACAGTTAAAGTCATGAATGTTTATACGGGTAATCTTCGATGTGACGAAATTAAAGATTCGAGATGGTGCTGTCTTTGAAAAAGGATCAAATCTTTTCTTTTTCCAGCCGGATACCAGATCGTAGTTGCCCGATTCCAGAGTAGATATCAGGTTGGGTATTTCTGCAGGATCGTCTTGTAAATCAGCATCCATTGTGATGACATAATTTCCCTCGGCTAGTTTGAACGCTTCTGAGAGGGCGGCGCTCTTGCCATAATTTTTTCTGAAGCTAAGGATCTTAAGCATCGGAAATTCAGTTTTCAGGGCTTTTGCAGCGGATAAGGTTCCATCGCTACTGCCATCGTCAACAATTATAATTTCATATACTTTCTTCAGCTCATTTAGAACCCGTGAAAGTTGTTTTATAAGCTCAGGGAGAGATTCTTCTTCATTGTAAGCGGGAATAACAATAGAAATATCCATAGGCACTCATTATTCATTTATGTTAAGTTGTCTTGTCTTTGGTCCGATCTTGATTGAATAAATGTTTTTATCGACAGGCTCGTTAATTTTGATATTTTTGTGGTAAATTGCAACCATTTCATTTTTCTTTGGCAGGATCAATCGTATGAAACGTGGGAAAATAATACCTTCGATTTCGGTATAATTCATAAATTCTTCTTTAAATGTGACCTGTCCGTTTTCAATAATTTCGAATGTTTTTAGTGTCCCTCTTTCAATATCTAGGCTGTAACGCCACTTTTTCCCCTCTATGTGGGCCAGAAAAATTCCCTTATTTTTTTCAGCTAAAATCAAATTTTCCGGTAACGGGGTATAACCGATAAATCCATTTTTGATTTCCCGGAAAGTCAGGCCCGATTCCAAAAAAGTATTATAATATTCATCATCTAAAGATCCGCTGAAAAATTGATTGTTGAACTGATTATAGATGATGAAGCGTTCTCCACCGATGAAAATTTTTCCCACATCGATCCCGAACGGTCCCTCAGCCTGAATAAAGAGGGTGTCTGGTGAACCGTAGATCACATCCACATTAAAACTGGTGGCAAATTGGGGGGATTCTACACTGATGCGTGCTTCACTTTTAAGGGTATGCAACTGATGGTAATTTTTTTGATATAAAGTCGGCCAGTTCTGCAGTGCATCAAGTTCGAATTTTGCTGATTTCTTTATACTAATAGTGGAGCAGTTCAGGATCATGACCAAGATAGTCAGGAACAGGGGATATCCTATAGATCCTGAATTTTCTGAGCTAATTCGAGATTTTGGGGATCTTTTTCTAAGGCTTTCTTCCAATAATTTTTCGCTTCCTCTAATTGACCAAGTTGATAGTAAACATCGCCCATATGTTCTAAAACTTCTGCACTTTCTTCCCGAGAGTCCAGTGCTTTCTGAATATAGCGCAATGCCTCCTGGTAATTACCTGTTTTATATAATATCCAGCCTTTGGTATCAAGGTAGGCGCCATTTTCGGTATCTATTTCCAGAGCGCGATTGACCATCTCTAAAGCTTTGTTAAGTTTCATATCCCGCTGTGCCAGTGAATAGCTGTAATTGTTGAGAAGAAGTGCGTTATCCGGGCTTTTCACCAGAGCCGTTTCATACAGGGAATCGGATTTATGCCACATTTGCAGCTTATCATATACGGCGGCAATGGAGGTCAGTGTTGCCATATTATCCTGATCTAACTCAAGGGCTTTTTCCAGTGGGGCAATGGCTTCCCGATCCCGATTAACCTGACTGAGGGTTGAACCGTACATGGAAAGTAAGTCCACATCATCCTGATGCACATTGAGTGATTGTTCCAAGACCGCCAGACTTTTCTGATATTCATTCTGCCGGTTGTAAATAACAGCTAAAAATAACCAGCTAAATCTGTTTTGTGGCGTTTCTTCGGTCAGTGAGGTAAAATATTCTTCAGCTTTGTCAAAATCTTCACGGTCAAAGGCGATTCGACCTAATAATTCGAAGGCAGCCAGTCTATAGGTTTCATCAGATAAAACCGGTTCTAGAATAGCTGATGCTGCTTCATTTTTTTCCTGAAAATAATAGGTTTCTGCCAGGATCAGGCGAACCTGGGTATTATCCTGGTGGGCTTCAAGGAGAGACTTAAAAATGTTTTCGATCTCTGCCCAGTTCTCCTGCGCCCGCAGCGTTCGATAAATCCGGTTTAGAACTTCGTCATTGGAGGGATCGAGAGATAAGATGGTTTTATAGGTTTTTATTGCATTGGCTGTATCTTTCTGCACCTCATACAGGTTACCCAAGACCAAAAGGGCGTTAATCTCAGTGCTATCCGATTTGACCACTTCTTCGAGCACCCTCTGTGCCTCAGGGATGTTTCTTTGTTTTATATTTGAAAGAGCATACTGAACAGCATATTTATTATCATTCGGATAATAAGTCATCATCTTCTTGTAAAATTTGAGCAGTTCCTCTTCCATCTTTAGGTGGGAATAAAGAAAGATTAAATTGTTTTGAACACTGCTGTTGTACGGGTCCAAAACTAATAATTTGTCATAGTACTGAATAGATTTTTGGAATTGATTAAGGTTATAATAAACTTCGGCCAGATAATTCAGGGTCTCTCGGTCTTTGGGATCTAGGTTATGCGATTTCGTGAGGTGAATTAATGCGGTTTCGAAATTTTGCAAGCGGATTTGATCGCGTCCAATCGCCTTTTGTATTTGAGCGGAGACGGAATCGTACAACAATGCCTGATAATATTCTAACAGAGCTCTTTCATATTCATCCTGAAAATCATATAGTGATCCCTGGAAGAAATGCTGGTAGGCTTTCTCGTTCCTGACCTTTTCAGCCTCCGATATATTTTCCTGTTTCATCCGGGAACCGGAGGCACATCCCACAAACAATATAAAAAACAGAAAAAGTGACCAATAATGTTTAGCTATCATTCCAATAAAATTTTTAATCTTTAAATATAACTTTTAAAATTTCAGAATACCAACAGAGTTTTAACCCTGCTGAATTCCCACAAAAAGAGCTTGCATTAAATTATCCCACACTCTAACTTCAATTTTTATTGAATTAAAAAAGGGGGGACAAGTTCCCCTGTTAGAGTCTGAAACGTCGACCTTATTTTAAATAGTTGAAATTGACCTGTGGAATTCCAACGCCCCAACAGAGAACAAAGTTTTTTTAGACAACGTCGTAAGACTATTGTTATCTCCTCACTTTCCATTCTGATCATCGGTTACTTCATTTATTTAATTAGCGGTCTCCCATCTTTAACTGACCTTGAGAATATAGATCCCGCACTGGTCACCCGGGTTTATTCGGAAGATGGGGTTCTCATTCATGAGCTGTTCAAGTTTAACCGCGTCTATATTCCTATTGAAAAAATTCCCCCTCATACGATTTCGGCTTTGCTATCCACCGAAGATCGTCGGTTTTATTCACACTGGGGTATAGACGTCAAGCGAATTCCTAAAGTGATTGCAGTGAATGTGACCTCTCTGCGCTTTCGGCAGGGTTTTAGTACGATCACAATGCAATTGGCTCGCAATTTATATTTTGGATTTCAGAAAACCGTAAATCGAAAGCTCCGGGAAATTATTACGGCCATTCAGATAGAACGGACCTATTCCAAACAAGAGATATTAGAAATGTATTTAAACCAGGCTTATTTCGGTTTGGGATTATATGGAATTCAGGCTGCTGCGAAACGCTATTTTGATAAAGATGCATCAGAATTGAACATTGAGGAGAGTGCAACTCTGATCCCCCTGCTCAATTTACCGGCATATTATTCTCCCATTACTCATCCCGACAGATCTTTAGCCCGCCGGAACCTGGTGCTCAGAAATATGGTGGTGACGGGAGATCTGACTCAGGCTGAATATGATAGCCTCAGTCAGATCCCGATTCAGGTTCAGGAATTTAAAGAGCAGAGCAAGATGGCTCCCTATTTTACGGAACAGGTTCGGCAAACACTTCAGGTGATTGGAGATTCTTTAGGGATTAATATTTACGAAGATGGATTGAATGTCTATACCACCTTAAACAGTAAAATACAGACTGCCGTAGACTCAGCCATTTATTATGGATTACCTGAATTACAGGATCGGGTGACAGCAAAACTTCAGAACATGAAAAAGAAACTTCAAATGCCTGATTCAGTTTTTGAGGAAAAATCTAAAGTGCAAGTGGCATTTGTGGTCATTAACCATGAGAATGGTCACATCTTGGCCATGGTAGGGGGAAGAGATTTTGCTGAATCTAAATTTAACCGGGCAGTTCAGGCTAAGAGGCAGCCGGGCTCTGCCTTCAAACCTTTTTTGTATACCGCGGCAATCGATAATGGTTATACGACTGTAGATAAATTTCTGAATCAACCTGTAGTAGTCATGAATCCAGATGGAACGCGCTGGGACCCTGAAAATTATGAAAAGTCTTTTGGTGGTCCAACCACCATCAGAGAGGCTGTAAAACTTTCCATTAATCTGGTTGCGGTGAGATTAATACAAGAAATTAATCCAGCGGCGGTGGTCGATTATGCTCACAAGATGGGCATCAGTACATCCTTGAGACCCTTCCCGACGTTAGCATTAGGAAGTTCCGAAGTAATTCCCATTGAACTGGTTTCAGCTTATGGAATTTTCGCAAATCAGGGGGTTCGGGTTGAACCGTATGCAATCACCCGTATCGAAGATCGCTATGGGAATGTTATTTATAAATCGCCAACCCGCAGAAATGAGATATTGAGTAAGGCGACTTCATATCTGATGACCAACCTGCTGGAATCTGTTGTTAATGCCGGAACCGGAGGTCGCCTGCGCTGGAAGTATGGATTCACTAAACCTGCAGCAGGTAAGACCGGTACCACAAATGATTTTACAGATGCCTGGTTTGTGGGTTTCACTCCAGCTCTCACCGCCGGAGTATGGGTCGGTTTGGATGATCCCCAGCTTTCCCTCGGCAGAGGAGAGTCCGGTGCCATTGCAGCTTTACCTATCTGGGCTGATTTTATAAATCGCGCCTATGAATATGTAAACATTGCTGATGAAAATTTTAAACAACCCCCTGACGTGATTAATCTGCAGGTATGTGAAGATTCGGGTAAACTGGCTACAGACTATTGTCCGAAAATTTTAGATGAAGTCTTCAATATCAAATACCATCCTACAGAAATGTGTCCTCTCCATAGGGGACCATCTCCGAATAAGAAAAAGAACAGTGTAATTTTCTAATTTTCTAATGTTCACTGTTCATTTCATTCTTGGAAATTACGGTCCGCTTCTGAGGAATGTGGGTCATTTTGGCAACTCAATGGAAAATAATAATCACTTTTCATCATGAGGCAGATTTGAGTCACCACACAGTCAAATCTCAGGGTAAAGTGATCAAATCAACCCGGGGTCATTATCTGGTAAGATGTGCAGATCTGACTTTAAAATGTGCCATGCGCGGAAAAATTGCGGCACTTCCCCAGGAAGATCCAACGACGATTAAAGTGGGTGATGATGTGGTTGTTGAAGTCATTTCTGGAACCGAGGGAGTGATTCAAAAAATCTTACCACGACGTTCCAAATTGAGCCGGTCAGTGGAGGGGAAGGCCTATCGAGAGCATATTATCGCAACAAATATCGATCAAATGGTCATTATTATGTCTGTCATACAACCCTCTTTTAAATGGGGACTTCTGGATAGATATTTGGTCATATCAGAAAAAAATAAGCTCAGCAGTGTCATTTGCCTGAATAAAATTGATCTTGCGGAAGCCAAAGATTTTCAGGAAGTTATAAACACTTATAAGAAATTAAACTATGACATATATTTTACCTCTGCGGAAAATGGGCTTGGAATTCAGGATTTGGTTTTTTCATTAAGGGATAAAGTATCAGTTCTGGTGGGGCATTCAGGTGTGGGAAAGAGTTCTTTGCTCCAAAAAATTGAGCCGTCTGTTTCGGTCAAAATAGCAGAAATTAGTGATAAAACCCGTAAAGGAAAGCATACTACCAGCTTTGTAGAGCTATTTCCATTGTCTATTGGGGGGTATATCATTGATACGCCCGGGATCAGGGAGTTGGGACTTTGGGATGTGTTTCGTAGTGACTTGAAGCATTTTTTTATTGAATTTCAATTTTACAAAAATAATTGTCAATACAATGACTGTTTACACCTGAATGAACCGGATTGTGCGGTAAAAAAGGCCGTAGAGTCGGGTAAGATAAATCGTGATCGTTATAAAAATTATCAAAATATTTATGCTGATTTAAGAGCAGCTCCTTATGAACTGATTAGGCGGAGATGATTGACTCAAAATAGGGCCTGAGTTCTTATGAAATCTTCCTTAATACCCAAACAGACAAGTTTAACAATAATCTCGATTTTTATGTTGTCGGTTTATAATGTGATTTTTTTACCGCTCTTCTATTTGATATTGATACTTGCCGTACCTTTTGATAAAAAAATCCGCAAGGGTGTGATGGGTAGAATAGGATTGTGGAAAAAACTTCGCTTATTCAGGGGTCAGTTTCCGGACCAGAAAGTCGTTGTACTGCACTGTGCTTCTATGGGAGAATTTGAGCATACAAAACCCTTCTTACTTGAACTTAAATCCACCCATCCGAACCTGAAAATTTTAGTCCTGTTTTTTTCCCCCTCCGGTTTTGAAAATGTGAAAGACTTTCCGGCTGTAGATCTTTTTACATATTCACCTCATGAATGCATCATTTCAATCTGGCGTTTTATGAAAATTGTCCAACCAGCAGTTTGGATAATTGCCAAGCATGATGTCTGGCCAAATCAGGTATGGATGACGCATCGACTTAATGTTCCCTTATTCCTAATAAACGCCTCATTACATCGACAAAGCAGCAGGCTGTTTTGGATTAATCGCGGATTTCACCGCGAAATTTACCGTTACTTTACGCGGATCTTGACAATTTCACATTCCGACGAAATTAATTTTTGTCAACTGGTAGATGAAAAAAATTTGGTTGTCGTTGGAGACACCAAATATGATCAGGTATTATTCAGGCGCGATGAATCAAAGAAACTGGAAATTATTCCCAAGGAAATTCTTAACTCCCGCTGGATATTTATCGCCGGGAGTACCTGGCCTGAGGATCAGTATCACCTTCTTCCTGCTTTCAAGACATTATCAAATAAATATCAAGACATACTATTTATTATTTGCCCTCATGAACCCACGGAAGCTCATCTGGAAGAGTTCCTTGAGGTTTCGTCTCCTGTAAAAGTTATCAAGCTTTCAGAGATTCAAGATTATAATGATGAAAAGTTTATTCTTATTGATCGTATAGGTGTTTTAGCAAATTTATACAGCATTGCTAAAGTGGCTTATGTGGGAGGAAGTTTCAAACAGAATATTCACAATGTTCTGGAAGCGGCAGTTTATGAAATACCGGTGCTTTTTGGACCTGTAAATCAGAATTCTTATGAGGCTCAGTTGTTGAAAACACAGAGAGGTGGAATGGAAGTTCGACAATCTCAGGACATTATCACTTTGGTTGAAAAGTTCTACTTAAACGATGTGTATCGCCGTGAAACCGGAATAAAAGCCTACCGGGTGGTTACCGAAAATTGCGGGGCGACTGCCCGAAGTGTGGAAATTGTTAAGAAATATCTGGATGAATAGAGAGTCTATTTTACAATCCAATCAGATTTTTTAAATACAAACCGGTGTAGGAGTTGGGATGACTTGCAATCTCAGGAGGTGTACCCTCTGCGACGATGAAACCACCTGCATCGCCTCCTTCTGGCCCTAAATCGATGATCCAATCTGCGACCCTGATGACATCCAGATTATGTTCAATGATAACGAGGGAGGCACCATGTTCCAGTAATTTGTCAAAAGCTTCGAGTAATTTGGTGATATCATCAAAATGAAGACCGGTAGTAGGTTCGTCACAGAGAAACACAATATCCTGATGGTTTTTCCGGCTTAAATGTGCCGCTAATTTTATCCGTTGTGCCTCTCCTCCGGAAAGCGTGGTCGCAGGTTGCCCCAATCGCAGATAGCCCAATCCCACTTCTTTCAATACCTTTATTTTTCTGATGATTTTCGGATAATCATCGAAAAAATTCAGCGCCTGATCAACTGTCATCTCTAAGATATCGATGATATTTTTACCTCGGAAGTAAATGTCCAGTATATTCCGTTTAAATCTTTTACCCTTACATACCTCACAGGTCACGTATATGTCGGCCAGGAACTGCATGTCTATTTTGAGTTGACCGTCTCCCTCACAGTTATCGCACCGACCACCTGGAACATTGAAGGAGAATTGACCAGCTGTGAATCCGTGTGCCCTGGATTGGGAAAGGGATGCAAATAACTTTCGAATATCATCGAATCCCTTGATATAGGTAACCGGATTACTGCGCGGTGTCCTTCCGATGGGAGACTGATCGATGAGTTCTAATTGATGAATATTTTTTAATCCCCGAATTTCTCTATATTGACCGGGTTGTTCTTTCGCTTTACCCCGTTCTTGCAGGAAACCTTTATAGAGTACATCATGGATTAAGGTACTCTTACCGGAGCCTGAAACCCCGGTTACTACGACCATCATGCCCAACGGTATCCGGACATTAATGTTTTTTAAGTTATGTGCTCCAACGCCATCTAGGGATATAAATTTTCCATTACCTTTTCGGTAATCCTTTTTTGCAGGTCCGGATTTTATCTGATGAAAATATTGGGCAGTTAGACTATCCTGGTACTGTTCAAAATCGGCTAGGTTGCCCTGATACATCACCTGACCACCACCTTCACCTGATCCGGGACCCAGATCGATTAGATAATCAGCCTGTTCAATAACAGATCTTTCATGTTCCACAACGATCGTGGTGTTACCCATTTCCGTGAGTGATTTCATGATGTTTATAAGGCGGAAAGTGTCTCTGGGGTGAAGTCCGATAGTTGGTTCATCCAAAATATAAAGTGTACCAGTGAGTGAAGCACCTAGGGCAGTGGCCAGATTAATTCTTTGGTATTCTCCGCCACTAAGGGTATTGGCACGCCTGTCAAGCTGAAGATAGTCGAGTCCCACATCTTTTAAATATCGGAATCGGCTTCGAATTTCCCTTAATAATTGTTGTGAAATATCTTCTTGGGATTTTGTCAGTTTGATATTCTGAAAGAAATGATCAATTTGATGAATAGTCATTTTAACCAGATCAGAGATATCATGATCGGCAATGGTGATTGCGAGAGCCTCAGGACGAAGTCTTTTTCCATGACAGAGAGTGCAGGTATAGTAACTTCGAAATCTGCTTAAGAATACCCGCACCTGAATTTTATACTTTTTCTTTTCCAGTTTTTTGAAAAATCCCCGTATACCTGGAAATTTTCGGTTTCCCTTAATTATAATGTCCTTTTGCATCTCGGTCAGTTCCTGAAATGGTATATCCAATGATATACCCAAGTCCGTTGCAAGACTTGCTAATCGGGTAAGAATGTGCCGGTAAGCAGGGAAATTCCAGGGTAAAATTGCGCCTTGTCTGATACTTTTTTGAGGATCCAGGATTATCTTTTTCAAATCAATATACATCATATCACCAAATCCCTGGCAACCGGGACAGGCGCCGAAGGGGTTGTTGAAAGAAAATAATCGAGGTTGGGGTTCGATGAGTTGTGCGCTGCAATGACTGCAGATAAAATTTTGACTGAATTTTTTGAATTCCTGATCCGAAACGATCAACCACAAATTTCCTTCTCCCTCAAAAAATGCGGTTTCAATCGAATCAATCAAGCGGTTGCGATCTATAGGGTCAGTTTTGATATGACGATCGACCACCACACAAGCTTCTCCCGGGGATATTTTTGAATCGGTGTCTTTTAAGTTGATGAATTTGCCATTTTGCCAGATTCTGAGAAAACCTTTGGCAAGAATGACCTCCCGCAGGGAGGCCGTTTTACTCATCTCACGTTCTGGAAGGGGAAAGGAGATATAATAGCGGGTATTTTCAGGTAACCTTTCAATGACCTCGAGTACGTCTTGAGCAAGGTCTTTCTTAACCAGTTTTCCGCATTGATGACAATGTATTTCACCAATTCGGGCAAACAATAGGCGAAGATAATCATATATTTCTGTAACTGTTCCCACCGTCGACCTTGGATTCCCCGATGGGGCTTTTTGCTGGATAGCGATGGCGGGATGTATACCCGAAATGAAATCAACCTCGGGCTTGGGCATTTTCTCCAGAAATTGCCGGGCGTAGGCGGATAATGATTCCACATATCGCCTCTGGCCTTCTGCATAGAGTGTATCGAATGCAAGACTTGATTTACCGGAACCACTGGGACCGGTGATAACCACCAGTTTATCACGGGGAATCCGAAGGTCGATATTTTTTAGATTGT